>Ga0207422_1000975_pt1 | contig 70234 bp, 38 predicted proteins | sample MarCyaLeptolynsp_FD_187757 | JGI IMG/M metagenome (GOLD analysis project Ga0207422, IMG submission 187757) | Marine cyanobacterial communities from Panama - species 1 Leptolyngbya sp. (SPAdes) | ecosystem: Environmental > Aquatic > Marine > Unclassified | place: Panama: Panama City | collected...
AAGTTGGAAATAGAGTCCATCCGATCCAAACTGCAAACATCGCTACTGCCTACGCCGGTACCTATGAAAGCCAAAGCGGCAGGTTCCCGCTACCAAATCGTGGTTACTCCTGGCACTTCGGTACACAACGAGCGGAACCCGGGGATTCCTTCGGTGATCGAGCTGGAACAAAATTACCCGAATCCCTTCAATCCGGCCACAACCATTAACTATCAAGTACCCGAGCAAAACCGTGTCCGGTTGGAGGTGTTCGATCTGTTGGGAAGGAAAGTAGCCACCCTGGTGGATAATGAGCAAAAAGCTGTCGGATACTACCAGGTCCGCTTTGATGCAAGAAACCTGACTTCGGGTATGTACATCTACCGGTTACAGGCCGGAAATACAATCATCACTAAAAAATTAACCCTTATAAAATAACCATAAGCCTGCATGTTAACGGGGATGAAGCTACCCTGTTAGCTTTTCCCTTTTAACTAAATCTCAATCACTATGAAATCATCAATTTTTTTATCAGCTATATTAATTGCATTGATTGCAACAACTGTAACTATTGCCCAACCACCAGGAGGAGGGCCTCCCCCGCCAGTCCCTGTTGATGGTGGACTTGGCTTGCTCGCCGCGGCCGGCGGGGCGTATGCAATAAAGAAGCTCCGGGATCGGCGAAAGGAAGACGAGGAGTAGAACGAGCCAACTTCTGGCAGCACTTCAGCTTTTAGGAAGGAGACGTTTGGAACGAGTAAACTTCTATAAAGAGGCTATCATCCTGAGCCCACAGCAATTACACCCTGGAAACAGCGGGTATACAATCTGATGGGACAGCGGGGTTATGCTCAAAACACCGATTCTGTTGCTAATACTTTTATTACTCCCTCTTTGGGGCCTCTTCGCAAGCCCTTACCCTTGTAATGTTGATTTCCACAGCCTGGATGACCAACATGCCAACCTCTTTAACTCGTATTCGGCATGGGATGCCCAAAACCCGAGGTATCAAAGTCGGAACGGCACGTTTAGCACCAATGGAGGACAACAATATGTGGCTTCCGGGCAAGCCATCCGGATCAAATCGCCCAATGGCAATGGCACCAGCTTTGATTTTGCTGAAGCAGACCACACCTTAAATGGAGACAATGTATTTGCAGAGAATTTTAAAACAGCCTCTTCTCAATCTTCCAGTGTAAAAAATATTGCTTTGACTGTAAAAGGTGGTCCGGTGCAGGACATGACGTGGATCGTTTTCAGAGGCCAGTCTGTTGATGCTTATGATTCATTTGATGCGCACAAGCCGCGGAATCCGGATCCAGCCCCAAATATTTACAGCTATGCAACTACAGGAGAAAAGCTGGCTATTAACAGCTATGGCGATTTTGCAAATACCCTCACTATTACGGTTGGTTTCAGCGGTCAGGATTCCACCATCTATACCATTTCTCTTAATCTTGCAGAAGTGGATGTTTCCTGGGGCGATATTTACTTATATGACCACTTTACAGACACTTTGCACAACTTAACAACTGACGGAGACTACACCTTTACACACTACCCTCAGGTTGCCCCAGAAAAAAGATTCCAGGTCCAGTTCGATACGGTCTTTCCTACGATCACCTCAGGCAATGCGAATCGCATCTTTGAAAGTAGCCCGGGCACGGTCTATACCGCCACCGCGGATGAAAGTGTCACGTTTACCCTGGGTAGTAGCGGCGATGAAGCCTTGTTCAACATGCTCAATGAGAATGATCAGGGGCTCATTAGCTTCAAGAGTGCCCCGGACTTTGGGAACCCCCAGGACATAGGAGGGGACAATAACTACGAGCTGGCAGTAATTGCTACCGATGGAGCGGGCAATAGCGACACAAGCGCTGTAACCATCACGGTCATACCGACTCCGACGGCTAGGCTGTCGGGCAATGAAGGCTTTCGCATGCTGGCCGTCCCGTCCTCCGGGACTATCCTGGATGAGTTCCTGGAACCCCTGTGGACCCAGGGCATGACCGGGGCTGATACGCCCAACGGGGATCCCAACGTGTGGGTGTGGAACGAAGCCGCGGATACCGCTGGGAACTGGACGGCCGTAACGGATCTCTCTGGGCAACCGATGACCCGTGGGCAAGGCTTTATGATGTGGGTGTACTCCGACGATGATTTTGATGGCACCCCCGAAGGCTTTCCCAAAATGCTCAACACGATTAACATCTTTAGCAGTGCGGTGGTGGATACCGGGGCGGTCACCCCGGTAGATGACCTGGGTGATGGGCGGTTCTTCCTGGTGGGGAACCCTTATCCGTCCACGATGGATTGGGATTCGGCCTCGGTGGCCAAAACCTCTCTCTCCAATGCCATATACATTTGGGACGATGCCAATACGGCCTGGCAAACCTGGAACGGGAGCATAGGGAATATTGCCGAGGGGCGTATAGAACCCCTTCAATCGTTTTTTGTCCAGGCGCTGGATGGAACCGGAAAACTTACCATTGGCCAGGGGGCCTGGACCGATTCTGTGGGTACCTTCTTCAAGCAGCTGCCCGGCCACGAACCGAAAGCCCTGAAGATGCAGGCCGAAGCCGGGGGCAAGAAAACCGAAGCCTGGCTGAGCTTCCAGGAAGGGGGGCAGCTGGAGCGTGACAAATATGACGGGCTATACCTGCAGCCACTTACGGCTGAGTTTCTGAAGTTGGGAACGATTATCTCGTCCGGAGAAATTCTCCAGATCAATGCCCTGCCTGTTGACCGGCAGGAGCAGCTGGTGATACCTCTTGATCTATCAGGGAGCATAGAAGCATCCCGTGCCAGGCTCACTTTTGAGGGCCTGGAAGCGTTTGAAGGCTGGAGGGTTTCCCTGCGGGATACTCATACCGGGAAGGAGTTTGTCATAGAAGAAAACACAACCACGGAGCTAGAGGTTGAGCCGATCCGGGTCAAGCTGAAGCAACCGGTGTTGCCCATGCCTACACCTATGAAGGCAAAAACGACAGGTTCCCGCTACCAAATCGTGGTTACTCCTGGTGCCTCTGTACACAACGAGCCGGATCCGAGGATCCCATCACGTACTGAACTGCAGCAAAACTACCCGAACCCGTTCAATCCCGCTACGACTATCCAGTTTGGGGTGCCCACCCAGGGGGATGTGCGGTTGGAGGTGTTCGATATGCTGGGAAGGAAAGTCGCCGAGTTGCTCAACAGACCCATGCAGCCCGGGCGGTATTCCGTGAACTTTGATGCGTCAGCGTTATCCAGCGGGGTGTACATGTACCGCCTGCAAACAGGAAGCAAGAGCCTTACCCAAAAAATGACGCTTATTAAATAATAGTAGACTCGCATTTGCGAGGGAAAGAAAGTCCCCTCTTGGGAGGGGATTTAGGGGTGGGTTCAATGGTAGCCATGCTCGTGATTGTGCTGATTCTTCGCTGTCACTCAGAATGACCATAATTCGGTATTGAGTTCTTACCAGGACGGGAGCTAGTGAAGCGCGACCGTGGTAATCCCTTTGAGACTGCTTCTCCGGCAACTGGCGGTTAATGCCCTATCCCAAGTACATATCTACTTTTACAGTCATCCTGAGCGAAAGCGAAGGATCTAATTGAATAATCAGCAAGATCGTTCTCTGTCAATCCAACGGGCGCGGATGAGAAAAGTCTCATCCTTCATAAAAACTGCTGCTCAATTCATAACATTCGTTTTAAATTAGATGGGTGCCGATAGGGTATACTTAACGCTTATCTAATTTAACCTCCACTTCATGAGTGAAATTCCTTTATATGATCGTGATCTGAGTTGGCTTTCCTTCAACTACCGGGTACTTCTGGAAGCACAATCGGAGTCGGTTCCGCTTTTGGAGCGCTTACGTTTTCTGGCTATTTATTCTTCCAACCTGGATGAGTTCTTTCGGGTCCGCGTGGCAAGTGTAAGAAGGCTGGCTGATGTAAAACGTAAGAAAATCGAAAAGCACCTGGATTTTGATCCTGTTGAAACACTGAATTCCATTCATAACCAGGTGGAAAGTCAGTTGGATGAATATGGAGCTACGCTTAGATCACTGATAGATGAACTCAAAGAGGAGGGGGTTTACATTCATATGGGTTCAAAGGAGGATGATCATCTTCCTGAACTGCGAAGATATTTCAAAACTCATGTACTTGCATACTTGCAACCCCAGGCCATCTCCAAAGAGAAATTATTCATCAAAAATAAAGCCCTGTACCTGGCACTTTGTTTAGAATCGGACTCCGGTACAGAGCATCAGATGTTGAATACTCCTTCTGACAAACTTCCCCGGTTTTATAAGGTAAAAGATGGAGCCACAACCCATTTCTACTTCCTGGATGATGTGATTCGATGGAATTTGGATCTCGTTTTTCCCGGAAAACAAGTGATTGAATGCCGAAGCTTCAAACTGAACAAAGATGCCGACTTACAAATTGATGATGAGTTTAGCGGTAATCTGGTCGAAAAAATCGAAAAGCAGGTAAAAAAAAGAGATTTGGGGGTTCCAACCCGCTTTTTGTTTGACAGCGATATGACGAAAAACTTGCTCGGTGTTTTTAAAGATCAGTGTGGAATCCAGGATGCAGACCTTTCTCATGGCGGCAGATATCATAATCTGAATGATTTTTTCCAGGTCGATGCCGTGGGGCATACGAACTTAGAGTACGAACGATTGAGTCCGGTTCGAAACAGGAAAATTGATGCCAATGAAACGCTCTTTGAGTCTATCGAATCGGCTGATCAAATTCTCCATTTTCCTTACCAATCCTATGAATATGTGCTCCAGTTTTTCAATGAAGCGGCCATTCATCCTGAAGTAAAAGAAATAAATGCGACTTTCTACCGAATGGCTAAAAACAGCCGAATTGGGGAAGCTTTGATCAGTGCAGCAAAAAACGGGAAATCGGTGCAGGTATTCATGGAAGTAAAAGCCCGTTTTGACGAGGAAAACAACCTGCTTTGGGCGGACCGAATGAAAAAAGCAGGCGTTAACATTCGATATAGCATGCCGGGATTGAAAGTGCATGCGAAGGTAGCTTTGGTCAGGCGTGAAACCGAAGGAAGAGACTTGTTTTATGGGTTCTTTGGTACCGGAAACCTGAATGAGAGTACCGCCAAAATTTACTGCGATCATGGATTGCTGACCTGTAACCCTGAAATGACCCGAGAGCTGAATAGTGTATTTACCTATTTAATCAATGGTGAAAAACCGGCGCCCTTTGAGCATTTAATTGTGAGTCAATTTGGAGCTACAGATCGTTTTAAAGAGCTAATAAACAGGGAAGTTGAAGTAGCAAAGGAGGGGGGAGAAGCTCATATCATTGTAAAGGTGAACAACCTGGAGGAACCTCGTTTGATTAAGAAGCTTTACCAGGCGGCAAAGGCAGGGGTAAAGGTAGAAGTAATTGCCCGTAGTATTTGTTGTATGGTTCCCGGTACACATGGGATCGAAGTATCCAGGATCGTAGATCGCTACCTCGAGCATGCCCGAATATTCTATTTTAAAAATCAGGGGAATCCAAAGGTGTTTCTCGGCTCTTCTGATTGGATGAAAAGAAACCTGAGACGACGGATCGAAGTCACTTTCCCGGTTTATGATGCTGAAATCAAAAATCAGTTGATCAGAATCCTTGAATTGCAATTGCGGGATAACACAAAGCGGGTTCTTTTGGATGAAGAAATTCAAAATGTTTTTCCGACAAGGGAGCAAGAACAGAGGTTTAATGCTCAATTAGATACCTATTCCTTTATAAAAGAGGAGAATTGATACCTGGATAGCTGGTTGCAAGTAATTTCTATTTTGCAAAATATTCTTAATTAATATTGAAATAAATTTTTAAAAATATCTGCAAAATTTATTATTCTTAGAAAAAGCTTCAACTTAGCACTTGGTATTACATGGAAAACTCCGTCAAATGGGGAATTATCGGCTTAGGCAACATTGCTTCAAAGTTTGCGGAGGATTTACTATTGGTTAAAGATGCTGAATTGTATGCCGTTGCATCCAGGCAATTGGAAAAAGCATCACTTTTTGCCAGTCAATTTGGAGCTAAAGCTTTTTATGGTTCCTATGAGGAATTATTCAATGATCCGGAAGTGCAGATTGTATATATCGCTACTCCGCATGATTCACATGCGAGGCTTTCGATAGAGGCAATGCAGGCAGGAAAACATGTTCTGTGCGAAAAACCAATTGCATTAAATTCAGATCAGGCAAAAGCAATGATAGCCACGTCGAAAAAGGAAAACAGGTTTTTGATGGAAGCATTTTGGAGCCGTTTTAATCCTTCTATTTGTGAAGTCATCCAAAAAGTGCAGGAGGGTGACATCGGCATGGTAAAATACCTTCAGGCTGATTTCACCTTTCGTGTTGAAGAAGAAACGGGAAGCCGGATGTTCGATATGCAACGGGGAGGAGGTTCTTTACTTGATATGGGGGTATACCCGGTCTTCTTGTCCTATGTGTTATGTGGTGTACCCCAAACAATTTCTGCGAAAGCTAAGAAATACAAAACAGGGGCAGATTATCAAACCGCTATGATTTTCGAATACCAGGACTCCATTTCGATGCTATACAGTGGCTTCGCATCTCAATCGAATATGATAGCTACTGTAAGTGGTGAAAAAGGACGTTTTGTGCTAAATCCAATCTGGCATGAAACCCATTCGTATTCTTATTTCGAGAACAATACCAATACGGAAACACTTTTCAGGCGACCGTTACATGGAAATGGATTTAGCTACGAAATTGAAGAATGTCATTCTTGCTTATTAGAAGGAGTAGTTGAAAGTAAAAAGTGGAGCCATATAAACAGCCTGGAGCTGATATCAATAGTAGATGAAATACGCTCCTTAATCGATTTAACATACCCATCAGAAGAGGTGTAGTTTGAAAGAAGCGAATTTGAGGAAATCGATTTTAATCACGGTCGTTGTCTCGTTAGGCGGATTTCTATTCGGGTTTGATGCTTCAGTAATTTCCGGGGTGATCCGTTATATCCGGCCGGAATTTCAATTGAACGATATACAATTGGGTTGGGTAGTAAGTTCACCTTCTTTCGCAGCGATGTTTTCGATGCTTATCGCGGGGAAAATTAGTGATTTATATAGTCGAAAGTACGTGTTGCTCACTGTAGCTTTTTTGTACACGGTATCAGCGATTCTTTCCGCGGTAGCCACCGGCTACACCATGTTATTTATAGCAAGAATGATCGGAGGTTTTGCATTTGGAGCAGCCCTGGTATTAGCTCCCGTTTATATTGCGGAAATATCACCGGCAAATTCCAGGGGAAAACTCGTTTCGATTCAACAGTTGAATATCGTCATAGGATTTTCAGCCGCCTACTTCAGCAATTACTTTATCTTGCAATACATCGATCTCGGCGGATTTCTCACAACAGAAAATGCCTGGAGAGTGATGTTTGCTATCGAAGCTATTCCATCAACACTCTATTTCGCGGGCCTGTTTCTGATTCCATTTAGTCCCCGTTGGTTGTTTGGGAAGGGTAGAGATGATGAAGCTGTAGATGTACTTATTTATTTGCATGGAGATGAAAAAGGACAGGCAGAAGTCTCAGAGATTAAGGAAAGCATTCGAAAAGAAGGGGTAGAAAATAAAGGTGGTTTCAGGGATTTACTAGCCAGAAATATGATGTTTGTATTGATGATCGGGCTGGCTATAGGAGTGATGCAACAAATCACCGGGGTAAATGCCATTTACTTTTATGCGACCACTATTTTTGAGCAATCAGGAATTGGAGTGGACGCTTCCTTTTCCCAGGCGGTGTGGGTAGGCATTATTAATGTTGTCTTCACCATTTTTGCTATGATTCTCATCGACAAAATGGGGCGAAAACCACTAATGATTTTAGGTTTGGTGGGAATCATTATTTCGATGGGAATAACCTCTTACGGATTCAGTAAGGCAACCTATCAATTGAGTACTTCTGATGCCGTTGAAATTGAAAATTTGAATGTCGGAGAGGTTGCCGGGTTATTAAACCAGGAGTTTGATAATGACGTTGATTTTAAGAACGCACTCAAACAGGCACTTGGTGAACAAGCTTATTCAAATCTGGAAGGAGAACTTGTACAAAAGGCAATAACCATGAATGCTACCCTGATCCTGGTAGGTATCCTGGGCTTTGTAGCCTCTTTTGCAATTTCATTGGGTCCTGTGATGTGGGTGATGCTCTCAGAAATGTTTCCCAATCGTGTTCGGGGGCTGGCTATCTCGGTAATTGGTTTCGTGAATTCATTAACCAGCTGGTTGGTGCAATTCATTTTTCCATGGGAATTGTCCAATCTGGGCAATTCGCTTACTTATTTGATTTATGGAATTTTCGCTGCGTTGGGGCTACTTATTGTCATCAAATTCTTACCCGAAACAAAGGGGAAATCATTAGAAGAACTTGAAAAAGAACTGGTATTAAAAAATGCATGATTACACAAACCCAATACTCAAAGGGTTTAATCCTGATCCATCCATTTTAAGGGTTGGGGAAGATTATTATATAGCTACATCCACCTTCGAATGGTTTCCGGGTGTTCAGATTCATCATTCAAAAGACCTGGTGAACTGGAAGTTAATTGCACGTCCGTTGGAAAGAGTGAGTCAACTGGACTTGAAAGGTATTCCTGATTCATGCGGAGTTTGGGCTCCGTGTCTTTCTTATAAAAACGGAGTGTTTTATCTGGTATATAGCAATGTTAAATCCTTTGAAGGGCAATGGAAGGATACCCCGAATTTTGTAGTGACTTCAAAGGATATATTGGGGCCCTGGTCAGAGCCGGTATATCTGAGTTCCGCCGGATTTGACGGTTCTTTTTTCCATGATGAGGATGGTACCACCTGGTATTTAAGCATGCTTCTCGACCATACGAGCGAAAATCTTTTTGGTGGGATCATAATGCAGCAATATGATGAGGAGGTAAAGCAATTAGTTGGTGAACAATTTTATCTGACGGAAGGAACCGAAATCGGTTGTACCGAAGGACCTCACATATACAAAAAAGACGGTTTTTACTACCTGATTTTGGCAGAAGGTGGAACAGAATACGGTCATGCAGTTACTGTATTTCGATCTGAGAGTAGAACCAGTGGATATCAGCCTCATCCTTCTAACCCTATTCTAAGTGCCAGGAATAGTGAATCAAACGCTCTTCAGAAAGCAGGGCACGCCTCAATCGTACAAACCCAAACCGGGGAGTGGTACATCACCTTTTTGGTAGGTCGGCCTTTAAGCAAGCGAGGAAGATGCACCCTTGGAAGGGAAACAGCTATTGAAGAAATGGAATGGCGAGATGGCTGGCCTTATTTGAAATCGGGAACGATAGAGCCAAGGTTAACAATCCCGGCTTTGGAACTTCGCCCCGAGCAGAGAAATGGCGATCATTCACAGAAAGTCTCGTTCGATTCCGGGAAATTGGATATTGATTTCCAGTCGCTGCGAATACCAATTTCAGATGAATGGTGCTCGCTAAGTCGTCGGGAGGGATATTTGAGGTTGAGAGGAGGTGAATCACTTGCTTCAACTCATAATCAAAGTATGATTGCCCGCCGAATCCAGCATTTTGATGTTGAAGCGAGCACGGAGATCGAATTCTCTCCGGAGAATTTTCAGCAAATGGCTGGTCTGGTATTCTATTACAACACCGGACATTATTACTATTTGAACATCCGTGGATTGAAAGGAGAAAAAGGCAGGGCTCTTTCTCTGGTAGTATGTGATAATTTTGTAATGGAGGAATTGGTAAGTAATGTCAGGTTACCGGATACCGGGTCTGTTATCCTGAAAGCCCGAATGAAGTACGACACATTGAGTTTCTCATACAGTTTTGATGGCGGAGAAACCTTTCAATATGCAGGTGCAGGACTGGATGCCAGTATTCTTTCTGACGATTATGTGCGAGAAGGAAGTGATCGATACCGGCCCGCCTTCACTGGAAGTTTTGCAGGCATGTGCTGCCAGGATTTATCCACAAGTTCCAGGCATGCCGATTTTAAATGGTTTGACTACAAAGAAATAGAAATAGGTAAAGAGTATGAACAGGAAAACTATCTTCGGAGCTTTGGTTCTGATATTGGCGACAGCCTGTAATTCTACAGAAAATCAACAAGATAAGCCCGAAAGAGAATTAGCTAAGTTTGAGCCAAAAGATGGTGAAGTTCTTTTATTTGTGGGCCAGGAACTAGATGCTATCGGTGGATTGGAAGAATATAACGATGGCTACCTCGATCATTTCGAAACACCAGCTGGGTTCACCATGTACACCGATCTGACTCCCGGGCACGTGATGTTCGGTTTCGAAAATGTGGGCCTTTCCGGAGTGTATGAAACCCATAATTGGGGCGATGGAGACAGTAATATGTCGCTGCAATTAGCCGATCCGGATTTTGAACACATGGCATTAGCGATTGGCCTGTGGTTAGTAAGCCAGGATGACAAAGTCGCTAACGGAACCAACGACGAATACATCGACAAGTTGGGTGAGTTTATGCTAAGTCTTGGTGAACGACCAGTCTTTCTCCGGATTGGCTATGAGTTCGCGGGACCCTGGAATGGCTACGATCGGGAAAACTACCTGGCTGCCTACAAACGCATAAAGGATCGCCTGGATGAAATGGGTGTGGAGAATGTAGCCTACGTTTGGCAATCCAAAGGATTTGGACTTTCACTGGAAGATCTTGAAGCCTGGTACCCCGGAGACGAATATGTTGACTGGATGGGCTATTCGTTTTTCAGTAACTGGAGCCAGGCCAGGATGAACGATTTTGCAAGAATAAAAGGGAAGCCGGTTTTTATTGCAGAAGCCTCTCCAACCATTACTGATACAACCTCCAATATAGGAGGCAAAACCCTTGAAACCATTTTAAGCAACCCGGATCAGGCCCAACAAGCCTGGCATGAATGGTTTACTCCATTTTTTGATACTGTGAATGAAAACCCGGATGTGGTAAAAGCTATTAGTTATATCAATGCGCATTGGTTGTCCAGGCCAATGTGGAAAGAAAATCCAACCTTTCAATCTATTGATGCCCGCCTTCACACCAGTGAGTTCATATCGAGAAAGTGGAATGAAGAAATCAGCAAGGATAAATACTTAAAAGCTTCACCGGAGCTTTTCCAATACCTCAAAAATCCAAATCAATAGGCTATGGAATATTCCAAACAACAACTAGCAAAGCAGTTTTGGGAAAAGGGATACATAATTCTGGAAGAATACTTTGATAGTGATTTAATGGATCAATACACAGAAATGATTTTAAATCACTATGGCAAAACCCCGGACTGGGAACACACCAATGAATTTGTTTCCAAATCAGCTACAGAAGTAGTTCCATGGTTTCCATATCGGGAAGGAAATACCAGGTTCAACACCATTAATGATAATGAGTTCTTGAATGAGCTTACTGCTGAGATAATTGGTGATGACTGGGCGAACCTGTACTGCATGTGCATGTTTTCAAAAAAAGGTTCGAAAGGCCAGGCATGGCATCAGGATTGCCCACCCGAAGATTCTGATATCTATAACCTGAACAGGCTGGTATACACGCATGATATTACTCCTGAAACAGGAGGAGAGTTATGCGTAATGGAAGGCACCCATACAAAGGGATTGTTACCTGCAGGCATTCCTAACGAAGACTTAGCCGGGCAGCTTGAGTTTCTCCCCAAAAAAGGGACTGTGGCTCTTCTTCATGGGCATTGCTGGCATAAAGTGAAGGCTGTTAAAGGAGATTGGAGGGTTTCGACCAATTTCAGGGCCGTTCCTCACGGAGTGCCGGAAGATGTAACCGACGTTTGTGTATACAGGAATATGAGATACCGCTTTTCCACAGAAGAAGTGATAGAACAACGATATGCATGAGATATTCAAGAGAAATTAAACGCACGGCCGCATTAGCAGCAATTCTTCAATTATTACCGCTACTGGGAATGGCCCAGGATTACGTGGACAGGAACTACTATGGTCAGCGATTAGAGCCTGTAAACAGAATCATGCATGGAGTAGGGCAGGACCCCGGGACAAACGGAGGATACAGCCAGCCTTTTTTTGCTGATTATATCTCGGAGATGGATTCCACAGAACATCCCATGGTGTATATGTATTACGAGAGCCTTCAAAACATTGGGACAGATTGGGCAATAAAGCTCAGGGAGAAGTTACTTCCTTACCAGGATAAAGCATTGGCTATACAATTTGGTTTGTACCTGGTAAATCAAACGGAAGATGTGGCTGCTGGTAACCTGGATGATGACATCCGGGATTGGTTGGATGGGATTCATGAGCTTGGCCTGCCTGTCTACGTTCGTATCGGCTATGAATTCAATGGCCCATGGAATGGCTATCCCGTTGAAAGCTACAAAGATGCTTTCCGCCACATCACGAATAAAATCAGGGAAAGGGAAGACCTGGAAATCGCTACCGTTTGGAACCTGGCCGCGGAAGGAAACACTTCGTTTATGCCTTATTATCCTGGGGATGAATATGTAGATTGGTGGGGTGTAAATGTATTCCTGAAAGAGGACTTTGATCGTCAGCTTACTGTCGATTACCTGGATAGTGCAGAAGTCTACCAGAAACCGGTTATGATTGGAGAATCCACTCCAAAATTTGTAGGCGTAACTACTGGGCAAACTGCCTGGGATGTTTGGTTTGATCCGTATTTTGATTGGATTGCAGCAGAACCGGGGATTAAAATGGTGAGCTATATAAACTGGGAATGGGCAGCTCAAACCATCGATAATTCCTGGGCCAATTGGGGAGATGCAAGACTCGGCTCTAACGAGGTTGTAGCTCAGAACTACCGGGACGAAATGAACGATAGTTTATATCAACATGCGGCATCTGATAAAGCCTTTCGATCCAGCTTAGGGTTTAATGAAAATATAGTTCCTGATCCGGTTACAGGTTTAAGAATTACCCAGGATGAATTTCCAATTCGTATTGAATGGGATCAGGCTCAGGATACATCCGGGATAGCCAGGTACCAATTGTATGACAATGATGAGCGATATAGTTTTACCGGGAAGTCTGGCTTTACCTTTCGTGAAATGCTGCCGGGCGATTCACTTAACATATCGATCACAGTAATAGACCGGGCCGGCAATGAAAGTAATCCTTCTGAATCCATCCAGGTTGTTTTGCCGGAATCTGTTGCTGGAACCAACATCATCAAAAATGGAAATTTTGAAGCCGGACAGGAATTCTGGGTGTTTCAGGTTTTCGCAGCCAATGCCACGGGAAGCTTCAACATTGATGCTGAAAATGGGATAGAAGGGAATTCGGCTCGCCTCAATGTTAGTCAATCTACAGGAACCAACTTTCATCTGTTGCTGGAACAGGGGGTAGATTTGATCCCTGGTCATGAGTATCGGATCACATATAAAGCAAAGGCTGATCGGCAAACTCAAATGGAAACCTGGCTACAGCAGCAAACCGGGAACTTCTTCTATGCCCAGGAGACGGTAAACATAGACACTACCGTTCAAACATTCTCTGACATAGCCCTGATCCCTTCCGATCATAATACGGGTCAAAATATGTTTCTCCGCTTTATGGTTGGTAATTCAGGAATCGGAGATATCTGGATAGATGATGTGAAACTTGAAGATTTAGGATTTAAAGTTTCGAATGAGATTGATCTGGACGTTCCGGAATCATTTAAGCTGTACAACGCCTATCCCAATCCATTTAACCCTTCAACAACCATTAAATACAAGGTCAGTAAATCTGATCGGGTACAGATAGATGTATTTAATGTAATTGGGCATCATGTACATTCTTTGGTGAATCAGGTTCATCCTGTTGGTGAACATCAGGTTGTTTGGGATGCTGGCAAAAATAGCAGCGGTGTGTATCTTGTTAGGATGCTATTTGATGGAGCTTCATCCACACAAAAAATAGTACTCCTGAAATAGTCATAACAAGTTCTGCTGAAGGGGGCATCTCTTCCTACCGGATTTTCCGTTTATCCAGGCCGACCTTTTGCTACTACCTTGCCGTGAGAAATTGAGGAAAAATGTTGGTTAGCAAAGGGTATAAAGTGGAAGGCTGTACCCCAGCTAGTTCATGGTTTGATATCCTTCGCGAGTCGATGTATTCCCTTTTTTTGTGATTGGGTTGTTCAGGAAGACAGCAAGAGAGAAGGTATTAAGCATTTCAAGAGTATTGGAGAGGATGTATAACCGGTATGCTTTTACCATGTCCGATAGACCAACTTAAAAGCAACTCTTTAGAAAGAAGTCACTCTACAAAACAAGATGCTGTCGCCCTGAGCTCCACAGAACAAAGTAATGTCGAGATTAGGCAGCGAACCTGTCAGCCGACAAGCTGGGGGTATCAAATGGGGTATTATATCCCAATTAGTACGGTGCTTGATATCCTTCGCGAGTCAATGTATTCCCTTTTTCGTCATTGGGGCGCTCAGGAAGACACATTAACAAATCTAAGGCATCATGAAGATATTTAGCTAGATATACTGGTTTATAATGTTTTCAAATAGTTCCTGTTTTCCACTTCTTTGAGCGGGTTCACCATTTGCGGAAGCATAATTGTACAAATCCTGTAAACCAGCTTTTCCTAATTCGAACTCTTTACCCATTCCTGAATCAAATGAGGAATAACGTGTCTCTCTCATTTCTTCGATAGGTGATTCGGTGAGCAATTGATCAGCAATGATTAATGCACGTGCAAAGATATCCATACCTCCGATGTGGGCATAAAACAGGTCTTCCCGATCTGTAGAATTCCGGCGGGGTTTCGCATCAAAGTTAACACCGCCACCCTGCAGTCCTCCGGCTCTTAGAAAAACCAACATCGCCTCGGTGACTTCATAGATGTTATTTGGGAACTGATCCGTATCCCAACCATTCTGATAATCGCCCCGGTTCGCATCGATACTTCCCAGCATTCCTGCATCAGCGGCTACCTGAAGTTCATGTTCAAACGTATGACCGGCTAAAGTGGCATGATTTACTTCAATGTTGATTTTGAAATCATCCGCAAGGTCGTAGTGCTGAAGAAAGCCAATTACTGTAGCGGAATCAAAATCATATTGATGTTTTGAGGGTTCGGCGGGTTTGGGCTCAATAAAGAACGTGCCGGTAAAACCCTGGCTTCGGGCATAGTCCCTGGCAACATGGAGGAAGCGAGCCAGATGGTCCAACTCCTTTTTCATATTAGTGTTCAATAGCGACATGTAGCCCTCGCGGCCACCCCAGAATACATAATTCTCTCCATTCAATTTGATGGTAGTATCCATGGCTAATTTTACTTTAGCTCCTGCATATGCAAGAACATCAAAATCCGGGTTGGTGGCTGCACCATTCATAAACCGGGGGTGACTGAATAAGTTAGATGTCCCCCAAAGCACCTTAATTCCTGTTGAAGCCATTTTTGCCTGGGCATAATCTGAAATGGCTCTCAGGTTTTTCTCCGTTTCGGTTAGAGATGTTCCTTCGTCAATTAAGTCCACATCATGAAAACAGTAGTATTCAAGTCCAAGCTTGGTCATAAACTCAAAGGCGGCATCCATCTTATTTTGAGCGCGTTCTAAAGAAGTATTTCCTTTGTCCCAGGGGAATTGGATAGTCGGTGCACCGAAAGGGTCGGCTCCACCGTTGCACATCGAGTGCCAGTAAGCGCAGGCAAATTTGAAATGATCCTTCATCGCCTTACCAGCAACCATTCTCTCCGGCTGGTAGTATTTAAAGGCGAGAGGATTCTTTGAATCTGGACCTTCATAGGCAATTTTTCCAATACCTTTGAAATATTCTGTTTTTCCGATTAGTGGTTCCATAGTTTTATAAAGTCTGAAGTTTTACAGTGATAGCCCCGTTATAAGTCTCTTGAGGAGCTAATTTTATGAGTCCATCCCCGGTTTTAACTGCAAACAGACCAGCTGTTAATGGCTCAACAGCAATTAGTTTGCGTCCGGGAGGGATAAAGATTTGAGAATGATCAAATGTATGATCCTGTTCGATTGTGAGCCTTAATCCGCTTTCTTTATTGGTAATAGAAGTGTTTCGTACGGCTCCAGGTATCAGTTTATAGCAGTTGTCAAAGGTTTGATTTCCAATCCGGGTACCTTGCGATATACATTCGTTGGCTTGTTTATATCTGATCGGAAGGAATCGGGAATCAACTTCAATGAAAGAATCTGCTGGAAATTGAATGTCCATGTCTTCCACAGAATCTGCAAAATCGAAATAGGGGTGCCATCCGAAAGAAAAGGGCAATTCGGTATCTCCTGTATTGACAATTTCAGCCTCCAGGATGAATTCTCTTCCTTTTTTGATGGAATACCGGATTAGCATATCAAAATGAAACGGATAGTAGTCGTAATTTGCTGAATACCTGATCAGGAAAGCAGCCATGACTTCCTTCTCGGTGATTTCATTCTCAATGATCTCAAAAGGTTGTCTATATATAAACCCGTGGATGCTATTGGAAAGTGAGGGTTCATTAATCGGAAACTGAAAAACCTGCTCATTGTACCTCCAAATTCCATCCTCTAACCGATTCACGAAAGGGAACAGGAGGATATTGGTAAAGTATTCATCAGCGATTCGATCAGATTCACTAGCGAAAGATTTAAGAATACTCACGGAGGAGCTATTGGCTTTTAAGACGATTTTATTGAGCTGAGCTCCATATTTGGGATATACTTCAAATCCAAAAGAGGAGTCTGGGGAGTAAAAACTCCTGCAGCCGGTGTTCACCAATATGGAGTCGCTTTTATCCATTTTCTATGGCTTTCAGTTGTTCTCTCCAATATGCATAAGCCTCCTTGTATTTACTCAACAAGTGAGTTTGAGGCTCAGTGGAATCAATTTTAGTCAATGATTCGAACGCCTCGCCGGAAGTGCTGTAGAAGCCGGCGCCCAGTGCTGCTCCCCGAGCTGCACCGTCTGCACCATCTGTATCATAAATCTTAACCATTGTTTCAGTTACATTCGCGAAGATAGATCTGAAGGTTTTACTCAGAAACAGGTTGGCGTTTCCGGCTTTGATCGCTTTAAATGGGATATTGTGATTTTTGAGTATGTCAAAGCCAAGATTTAGTGCAAATACAATTCCCTCCATTCCCGAGCGGACAATATGAGAAGGAGTGTGTTGATTGAAATCTATGTTGAGGATATTTGCATGCAATATTTTGTTTTCCAATATCCGCTCAGCACCGTTTCCAAAAGGCAGGCACACAAGTCCACCCGAACCAACAGGAGCCTGGCTCGCCATTTCATTCATTTGTTGATAGGATAGGTCCTGATGCCCAACATACATCAGGTTTTTTAACCAGCTGTACAGAATTCCGGATCCATTTACACAAATCAGAATGCCATTTCTTTTAGTCTCTTCGGTGTCATTTACATGAAGAAAAGTATTGATACGTGATTTTTCATCGTATACATCTTTGTCAGTTACAGCGTAAATCACTCCTGAAGTCCCTGCGGTTGCTGCTATTTCACCTGGTTCAAGTACATTTAAAGAAAAGGCATTATTGGGCTGATCACCGGACCGATAGTATATCCGGACATTTTTGTTCAGGCCTAATTCGGAAGCAACCTCTGCGCTTACTTTTACCTGTTCACCGATACTTGGAACAATGGGAGGAATAAGATCTTTGTCGAAGCCGAAATAATTCAATATCTGATCGGAAATATTTCTTGAAGGATAGTCCCAAAATATTCCTTCCGATAAACCAGTATTTGTGGAGGTTATCTCCCCGGATAGTTTCATAGCCAGGTAATCGCCAGGAAGCATAAATTTATGAACCTGGTCATAGAGATCGGGTTCGTTATCCTTTACCCACTTCAATTTAGATGCGGTAAAATTTCCGGGCGAATTCAATAAATTGGATAAACAGTATTCATTTCCGATTTCGTCAAAAGCCTTTGATCCAATGTCAACGGCCCGACTATCGCACCAGATAATAGAATTCTTTAGAAGCTTCTGATTCTTATCAACCAAAATCAAACCATGCATTTGATAGGCTATTCCAATCCCTGCAATGTGTTTTGTATTGATACTCTGTTGATTCACGATTTGCTCGTACCCCTTTTTGAAATTCATCCACCACGCCTCAGGATCTTGTTCAGCCCAACCTACTTCTGGGGCTTCTATCACTTGTTCATTGGGTGGAAAGGTGGCTTTACCAATCGAGACTCCTTTTATAGGATCAAAAATGGTGGTTTTTACAGAGGAACTCCCAATATCAATTCCAAGAAATAGCATACGCATGATCAAATCCTTTCTAATATCCAGTTGACAACTTGATGTGGAGAAAATCCGAATTTCTCATCCAGGACTTTGGCTGGCGCGGAATAGCCAAAATGGCTTAATCCATAAATGTGATCTTTATCCGTGACCAAATCGAAATAACTGGATGGAAGCCCTGCTGTTAGCGCAAATATCTTTGCACTTTCCGGAAGCACTGATTTCTGATAATGGATGTCTTGCTTTTTGAACAATCCTTGTGAACATATCGAAATAACCTTACTTGGGATATTATGTTCGCTATAAAGGATATCAGAGACTTCCTTTAAAGTACTTACTTCAGATCCGTTTCCTAGAAGATGTAACTCCGGATCATTATTTCCAGTTTTATAAGCTATATAAGCACCAAATGATGACCTCGAAGCTATTTTGCTCCGTCTTTCAGTTTCTGAATCAGGAAGGGAAGGGATGGATTGCCTGGACAATATAAGAGCTGTAGGAGAATTTGTATTCCTTATTGCAAGGTCCCAACACCATATGGTCTCGTCGGCATCTGCTGGTCTAAGAACTCTCAAAGCATCATTTCCGGAATGATTCTTTAACTCCTCAAGCAATCGTAATTGAGCTTCGTGCTCAATGGGTTGATGCGTGGGGCCGTCTTCTCCAACCCTGAAAGAATCGTGTGTCCAAATATATACTACCTGTAATTCCATGATTGATGCAAGGCGGACAGCTGGTTTCATGTAATCAGAAAACACAAAAAATGTAGCACAAACAGGTAGGATTCCACCGTGAATAGCAATGCCATTAGTAATGGCGGCCATCGTTAATTCAGAAACTCCCATTTGTACAAACCTGCCACTAAAGTCGTTTTTGGAGATGGGAGTAGTGCTCCTGAGGAAGTAATCAGTCTTATCGCTATTACTTAAATCTGCAGACAGGACCATCATGTTTTCAATTTGTTCACCCAACTGGGCAAGAATTTGCCCGGAAGCGTCTCTTGTGGCAGAGTTCTTTTCTATCGTGAGGGAGTGGAAATCAACAGAGGTGAAATCTTCATTCTGAAATTCCAATAATTTCTTAGACAGTTCAGGATTTTGATCTTCCCATTCTGACTTTTGACGTAAAAATTCAGATACTTTTTCCCTCTTTCTTCTTTTAATTTCTGAATAATAGTTTTGTACATCTTCAAAGATTAAAAATGGGTTTTCAGGATCGCCTCCTAAGGATTTGATGGTTTTTTGTAAATCGGCACCAGCCTTCGAAATTGGTTTTCCATGTAATGAAACCTTATCAACAATCGTATCCCCATTACCATCAACAATTCCCTGTCCCATTATGGTTCTTCCAATAATCAGGGTTGGCTTCTCCTTACTATTAAAAGCGACATCTAATGCGTATCTGATTTGATCCGGATCATGACCATCGATATCCAAGACTGACCAGCCCCATGCTTCATACTTCTTCTGCACATCTTCCGTCGTGACTTCGTTTACTGATGTTGATAATTGAACATTATTAGCATCGTAATACATAATCATGTTATGCAGGCCCAAGTGTCCGGCAATTCTGCCTGCGCCTTGTGAGATTTCTTCCTGTATACCACCATCCGAAATAAAAGCAACGGATTTATGGGAAGTCCATTCCCCAAAGCGATGCGCAAAAAAACGTTCTGCAATGGCTGATCCGACTGCGTTCACATGTCCCTGGCCTAAGGGTCCTGAAACATTTTCTATTCCTCTTTGAATATCTTTTTCCGGGTGTCCTGGGGTAGGGCTTTTAAACGTTCTGAATAGCTCAAGGTCCTCCATTGAAAAATATCCAAACAGGGACAAAGTAGAATAGAGCATGGCTGACATATGACCGGGGTCGAGGAAAAACCTGTCTCTGAAAAACCAATCAGGCCGCGTTGGATCAAATCTTAGATATTCAGAAAAAAGGATTTGCATGAAATCGGAGGCACCAACCGCACCTCCCGGGTGCCCTGATTGAGCTTTTTCTACCATTGCAATTGAAAGAACTCGAATGTTATTAGCAGCTCTTTGTTGGATATCAATAGTCCCGATGTTATCCATTACTCAATGATTATCTATTGAAAGTTTTGTGGTTTTGGATTCCATAAGTCATCCATCTCTTCTAATTCGAGCCCTTTTGTTTCAGGTACCAGTTTCAGTACAAAGAAGATGGAAACAAGTGCAAATGCCGCATATATACTATAGGCCGCCGATAAGCCAATACTGGTAAGGAGTATTGGAAAGGTTATAGTAATACCAAAATTAGCGGTCCACTGTGCCAGACCACTAACTGCTAAACCGGAACCACGTAATCGATTAGGAAACATTTCTCCAAGTACCACCCACATTACAGGGCCCCATGAAACATTGAAGAATGCCACGTATGCATTTGCAGAAATCAGCGCAATTACTCCCAGTTGACCCGGGAGACTAAGAGCACCTTCACTATCGATATCAGCATTCGCAAAAGCAACTGCCATTATTGCCAGAGTGACCCCCATGCCGATTGATCCTCCCCAAAGCAATGGCTTCCTACCTATTCTGTCGATAAGGAAAATGGAAAGAATTACAGCTCCTATACTTACAGCACCCGAAATCACATTAATAAGTAATGCGTCACTCTCAGAGAATCCTACTGACTGCCATAAAACAGCACCGTAGTAGAAAACCACATTAATTCCTACCAGCTGTTGAAAGGTAGCCAACCCAAGACCCACCCAAACAATGGGCTTAATTTTTTTTGTGACGGGTGCAAGGAGGTCAGATAGCTTTGATTTTGAATGGTCTTGTAGAGTAGCTTTGATTTGCTCTAGTTTTGAATTTGCTACATCAGGCCCAAAGAGTTTAGTGAGTACTTCCGATGCACGGTTATCTTTTCCTGCAAGGACAAAATACCTTGGACTTTCGGGTATAAATAGAAGAAGAACAAAGAATAAGCCTGCAGGCAGCAATTCTACCCAGAACATCCATCTCCAGGTTTCAAATCCCCACCAAAACTCACTTAGAGAAGACCCTGCAATATCAGCAAGAAAATAGTTACTAAGGAAAGCTAAAAATAAACCGGTGATGATAGCTACTTGCTGAATTGATGATAAACGACCCCGGATTTCAGCCGGGGCGATTTCGCTGATATAAGCAGGTGAAAGGATGCTTGCTGCACCAACAGCTAGACCACCAATAATTCTGAATATTACAAACTCCAGGGATCCGCTTGCAATACCTGAACCAAAAGCGGAAATGATGAATAGAACTGAAGATGAAATAAGTAATGATCTTCGGCCAAATCGATCAGCCAGCCGACCGGCAAAAAAAGCACCAACTGCACAGCCAAGCAACATAGATGCTACGTTGAAGCCGGTGCCAATACCATCGGAATTGAAGGCTACCTGAAGTCCGTCTACAGTCCCGTTGATTACCCCGCTGTCAAATCCGAATAACAGTCCCCCAAGAGTCGCTACTAATGTAATTGCATATATATAAAACGAGTGATAGGTAGCTTTTTGGGTCATTCTATGTCTTTTTGAAAGGCCATTTTCCAGTTATAGCAGAGAATAGCAAATTATTGCAAATAAAACGCAAAAAAATTGCAAATTAGTTAAAAAAGACGCAGCTTAGTTTTCAATTAATCAACTCTATCACTCTTATGGAAAATGAAAGCCTACTGTTATTTATCGGGGTCGCTATTCTTTTGATATCTGCTTTTTCCAGTACTGCTAAAGGGCAGGATTGGAATCAGTATCAGGAATGGGAGAACACAACAGAGTACTCGAGGACTTATGTAGTCGATCAAAAACATCCTCATGCCTCTGATACCGGGGAAGGATCATTCAATCATCCTTTTAAGACAATAAATAAAGCGGCGTCAGTTGTCAGGGCTGGAGAACGGGTTTTAGTGTACGGTGGTATTTACCGGGAAATGATAGAACCGGTACATGGAGGAAGATCAGACTCCGAAATGATTACCTATGAAGTTTATCCTGGAGAGGAAGTAATTGTTAAGGGTTCCCGGATCTTCAACGGTGAATGGATTCAAAGGAGGGTTAAAACGGATATACTTCCGGATGAAAACCTGCCCTATACCTGGTCAACCAGGGTTTGGATTGCAGAGATTCCGGATTCTCTTTTTGAGGGTGGTTATAATCCCTTTTTGCTGGAGAACATTACTTCAGACGAGCACAAGTTGATGCCCTGGGCTCGTCTGGTGACCGATAAAGTGCCTTTTACTTCAAAAAGAGGAATGATTTTTCAAGGCGGGAAACGTCTGATCCAACTAGAAAATGTAGGTGACGTAGCCAAAATTCCCGGTTCTTTTTGGGTAGAGCCCGATGGAAAAAAGATACACCTCCATGCATTCGGTAGCGTAAATCCAAATAGGGAATTTTTTGAAATTGCTGTCCAGAGTCATTTATTGAAACCAACCAGCATTGGCCTCGGATATATCCAGATTAAAGGATTTACCTTTGAACATGCTGCAAATGGGTTTTTGAGAACCAGTACCGGGGCGGTTACAACTTTAGGTGGTCACCATTGGATAATAGAGGATAATATTATCCGGCAAGTAAACTCATCAGCACTTGAGTTTGGGTATTATGCCTATGAATTTGAAGATCAGAGAGAAGAAAATATTCAACCGAGAAAGGATCCTGATCTTGGTGGCGTAATTATAAGAAACAATTCAATTTATGAGGCGGGGACCGCCGGAATAAGAAGTTACTCAGTAAAAAATGGAATCATTTCCGGGAATAGGATTTGGAATATAGGTTGGCAGGATGCTCAAAATTATTGGGAATGTGCAGGTATTAAAATTCTAAGGGCTCACAATACCCTGGTAAGTGAAAATGAGATTTTTAATGTGGTTGGTGGAAATGGGATCTGGATGGATTGGGATATTCGTGAGTCCAGGGTAACCCGTAATTTGATCTACAACATCAAAACCATACAGGGTGGAATTTTTGTGGAAGCTTCCCAGGTTTCGAACCTGGTAGATAACAATATTATTTGGGGGGTTGATGGGAGTGGTTTGTACCTAAATGATAGCGATAAAACTTTGGCAGTCCATAATTTGGTTGGAGAAATTTCGGGGCCCCCGGTAACGGCAATAGTGGCAACAAAAAGAAAGCTGGGGGGAAGATGGCTAACCGCTACTGAGAATAAGATTTACAATAATATCTTTGTAGATGTGAATCAGGCCATTCTGATGGATAGAGATGCAAATGATGCTGATTATAATCTCTATGTATCTACAGATTATTCGTCATCTTTTTTATTGGAAAGCGTACAGGCTAAAGGGTTTGAATTGAATAGTGAACAGAGGTATGCAAGTTTTGGATTTGATAGCAAATACGGAATAGTTTCGTTTTCTGATTTGGGAGTACTCGATTTCCCAGGTTTTGCCATAGCCCTAAAAGACTATTTTCACCAGGAAAGAAGTCCAGGTAAGGTTCAGCCCGGGCCATTTATAGAGTTAGATGGAGAAAGAATTCTGTTAAAAGAACCTGGCTTACGATGAATTTCTTTCGGAAAGTGTAACGGGTACAATTCGTAGTTGACCCTGATGGGTGCTTGGGTCTTTGAATTTTTCCTCAAGTAGGTCGAGGGCACTTATAGCCAGTTTTTTGTAATCTGTATGCACTGATGAGATGGTTGGGTAGTGATACGTACAAATCGGGAGGTCATCAAATCCTGCAACGGCCAAATCTCCTGGTACATCAAATCCGTCTTTTCTGGCTCTTTCTAGAAAGCCTAAGCACATATAATCATTGCTGGAAAAAATGGCTCTTGGTTTTCGCTTTAGTTTTTTGAACTCATCGTACACATCATATCCTGACTCGATAGTGTAATTTCCTTCACATTGCCAGATTAGTTCCATATCGGAGTGATGTTGTACAAAATCGGCAAAACCACTTTTTCTCAATAAAGACTCATTCCTGATAGTTGAACCAAGTATGATGCCCACCTCTTTATAGCCTCTTTCATAAAAGTGTTTTCCGACAAGGTGACCTCCCCGGTAAGAATCAAAAGTCACAGTGTCCAGTACCGGGTTGTGGACAGTCGCAGCTGATACTACAGCAAAGTTTTTAGGGATTTTGGCAACAATTTTTTCGTAGTCTTCTTCAACTAAATTTGGGAGAAAAAGAACGGCACCATTATAAGAGCTTACAGATAAAAGATTAATGAGTTGAATGGTCTCGTCAAGATCATAGCCGGTATGAAATAAGCTGACTCTATAATTAGTTTCTTCTGATGCATCTTTAAATCCATCAAAAAGGGAAGCAAAAAATTCACCAACATGTGAGTTGATGATCAGGGCTACCAAAATATTTTCCCTTTTTTTGAAAATATTCGAGTTGGTATCAAGATAGATGGGGTAATTCAGTTTTTGAGCAGCTTCAATTATCTGTTCAACGTTTTTGCTATTCCTTTTTGATTTGCCCCGCAGAACTCTCGAAACCGTTGAGATAGATAATCCGGTGTATTCAGCGATGTCTTCTAGAGTAGTTTTCATTTTAGCTTTTCAATAATTCAGACAGAATATAGCCAAACTGCAAATTTTTTTCACTTTCTGATTTTGAAAATAATAAAGCAGGCTTATTGGCTAAATACCTCCTTTTTGAGATTTGTGAAGTACAAAGATGTCATAAATTCTATAAACTGCAAAAAATTATTAAATAAAATGAAAATAAAGGGCAAATAAATTTGCAAATACTTTGATCTTTATATAAAATAGAACACCGAGTAATCGGTCATTTTTTTTAACAAAGAGTGGAAGCGCTTCTTAGTTAATCTGAAACCAATGGCAGATTTGATTAAAGAGAATTATTCAATGATTGGGTCAAACTCCTTCAACCGGGTACAAGACACATCCATACTGAAATGGGTGCTGAAAAGATGGGTTTCCATCAGCGTTATCCTTCTAACCTTCTCAAGTACCTTTTCTTTAGTTCAGGCTAATGAAACAGCCTCCATTCGAGGTAAAGTAATTGATTCAATTAGTGGAGAGACCTTACCAGGAGCAAACGTCAGGATAAAAGATACCCTTAAGGGTACCGCGACAGATACAAATGGGGAATTTGTGCTTACCGGAATTAGTGAAGGGGAACTCATTTTGGAGATTTCCTACATCGGGTTTATTTCCAGAGAGGTAGTGATTGAGGTATCAACAGGGGACAATTTTATTGAAATTGAATTAAACCCGCTTGTACTTGAAGGGGCAGAGGTGGTAGTAAGCGTACAGGCACGGGGACAAAGGGAGGCTATAAATCAGCAAAAAACGTCAGAAACTGCAGTTAACGTTGTTTCATCTACCAAAATTCAAGAACTACCGGAGGCAAATGCTGCAGAAGCTGTAGGCAGATTGCCAGGAGTAACATTGCAAAGAGAAGGAGGAGAGGGAAACAAAGTAGTAATTCGGGGTCTGTCTCCCCAATTTAGCAAGGTATCCATTGAGGGTGTGAGTTTGTCATCCACTGATGGAGGAAACAGAAGTACTGATTTAAGCATGATATCTCCTTTTATGCTGGATGGCATTGAGGTAACAAAAGCGGCAACGGCTAATCAGGAAGCTGATCAGATTGGTGGAACGGTCAATTTTAAGATTCGAGAGGCGGATGAAGTTCGTTCATTCGATGTAGTTGCGCAGGGCGGATACGGAGAGCTGAATAGTACCTATAATGACTATAAGTTTGTTTTAAGCGGTAGCGATCGATTTCTCGATAACAAACTTGGAATCTATGTGAACCTGGATTTTGACCAGGCAAATAGAAGTTCCAATACTGTAGATGTCAACTATCTGATAAACGAGGATGTCGTTTTTGCATCGGGAGATACCAGCAATGTGGCGATAGTAGGCGGCCAAAATTTCCAGGACATAAACCGGATCAAAAACCGGCAGGGTGGAACCTTAGTTTTAGATTATAAGCTCACAAATACATCGCTGCAGTATTTCGCCATGTATAATAATGTGAATACGGCTACCACTATGCTGCAGGAGAACCTGGTTCCGTTTGGATTCGATCATACCTACAACCTGGTAGATCAGGATGAACGGCTATCCATTTTTACTCAGTCTTTTAAAATTGAACATCAGCTTGGTGGGTTAAAACTGAATCTTAATGGTTCATACAATAGGTCGGAGAGAAAAGTAGATGATGGAATACAGCTCGACGCTGTAGAAGAGAATGCTTTTGTGACAGGTTATAATCCCCAGGTGCCACAAGTGTTAGGAGACAACGAAGGTCTTGAAGTGGAAGATGGTATTGGTTTTCTGCATCCTGATGCACTTTTGTCTCAGACCCGAATAGATACTTCTAATACCTATTTAGACTGGGCATATCTGTTTGATAACGAGCTTACTGAAGATCAATATACACTAGGCTTAAGTGCTGACTATGATTTTTATCTGTCTGATCTCATCTCAGTAAATCTCGAAGTCGGAGGGAAATTAAAATTTATGGATAGGGAGTTTGATGTAAACTCTTTTGAACATCCTATGACGTGGGCTCCTGTTGGTGGAGATGTAGTTCGTGAGCAATGGTTTAATATACTCACTGAAAGGGGCATTAACATTGACTATAACCCTAATTCATCTGCGAATTTCCCATATCTGCCATTCATTGATCGCTCATACAATTCGACTGATTTTTTAAACGGACAGCTTGAGCTTAACAGAGTAATGAATGTAGACCTGGTCCGGGATTTAATGTCCGCCATAGATATTGTAGAGCCCGGGCGAACGTATGCTGAAGGTCTTGCAACCAATTATCAAACATCCACACTCAACGATTATGATGGGAAGGAGGATTATTATGCCGCTTATATTATGCCCACAATTAAAGTGGGGAACCGGGTTACATTAATTCCAGGGTTCAGGTATGAGCATAATTCGACTAATTACTCAGGTGTACGTGCATTTGCTTTAGGCAGGGTAGTAGATCCATTCGATTTTGATGTAGTCCGCCACAAAAGAGAAAACAGTTTTCTGCTCCCAATGCTGCATGCGCGCTTCAATGTAGCTAGTTGGTTTGATATCAGGGCGAGCTACACAGAAACATTATCGAGACCGTCTTTTAATCTGATCACACCATCGTGGATTTATACGCCATCAACAACTCTGGTTTGGAATAATCCGAATCTGGAGCCTATAGAAGCCCAAAGCTATGATCTCACGTTTTCTTTCTATAGCAATAAGCTGGGATTGATAAGTATAAGTGGATTCTCGAAGGAGATTTCAAATTTCATCTTCCAGCAAAATACATACATCGTTGAGGAAGAGAACCTGTTAGATGAATTCCCGGATGGGATACAGACGCCTGCAACAATAGTTGGCTTTATCAATAATCCCAATAATGCGTATCTCTATGGACTGGAACTTGAATGGCAATCCAATTTTTGGTTCCTGCCGGGGATATGGAGCGGGTTGGTTCTGGGTACAAATTACTCGTACACCTATTCTGATCTCACCTACCCCAGAATAGATCCAGTTGAGGAACGGATACCTGGTACAAGGATTCGGAGAATTGTGGGTTCAGAAGATGCTTCATATTCTACTCGATTGATAGATCAGCCCGATCATGTATTCAATCTCTCTCTGGGGTTCGACTATAAGAAGTTTTCGATAAGAGGATCGGCTAGATACAATTCGGGTGTATTCCAACAGGCAAATTTTTACCCCGAGCTGAGGGAATCAACCGACCCGATTACCTTTTTCGATTTATCAATTACTCAAGGGTTACCTCCGGAAGGACTCACCATTTTCTTAAATGCGGTAAACATCAATAGTGCTCTCGATGAGACTACAAATCAGGGCACAGGATGGTATTCGAGTAAAGAATTCTACGGTACAACCGCGCAATTGGGAGTCAGGTACAAATTGTAAAAGGCTTTCCACAGGAAAAAACACTAATCATGACACAAAAAGGAGATAAAAATGAATAAACAGATACTATCCTTAGTAGTATTATGTCTTTGTTCTTCAGCTTTGGCAGCGCAAACCAAAGTGGTACAAGCTCAATACGATAATGATGGGTTTCCAATTCCGGATGTATTGTATAATGAAATTATAGCGGATACAAATGCTCAGGGTGAGCAATTGAATTCGGTATATGAGCTGCAATCGGGCGAAGAGTATACACTTCGAACTCAGCTAACGGTAAATAATCCAATCACGATAACTGCTCCTGAACTTGAGAGATTGGGAAATGTTAAACCGCCGGTCGTAAGAGTTGAGTATAACAGCGATGGAACTTCTCCCACAGGAGGAGATTTCATTTGGTTTTTTGCCGGCGCTAATATCACCATTTCCAATATTTACTTCAGTGGGATTCACACTCAAAATGGCTGGACGGCCGGGAACTTCCTTCGTCCAACTAAGGCAAATATTACGGTGACCCTTGAGAATCTAATCATGGATTATATGGGATGGTCAGTCATTGCCAACTTTGATGCAGCAGTAAGTGGGGTGTCTTATATCACAAACAATGTTTATATCAAAAACGCACAGAACACCGGCGATCTGAATAGTCCGTTTTTTATCCTGAATATTGGCCCGGCTTTGGATACTGTTGTTGTCAGAAATATGACGTATTTCCAGTCTCACGGGTTTTTCTTGCAATCCAGAACGCCGATTAACAAGTTAATTATTGATCACTCTACCATTGCAAACGCATTGAAGAGTCCTATTTATAATCTCCAGTTTACAGATGCGCAAATCACCAATAACATTTTCTTTAACGTTGCTGCTGCTGGGTTCAATGCGGCCGAACGCGCTGACCAGGATCCGGATGGTTTAGTATGGAGTATAGTGAACGTGGATACCCTGTATAATGAAAATCAAGAGATTGTTACGGATCGTAAGCTGGAAGTAAAAAACAATGTGTACTATGAATCTCCTTCACTTACCAGCTATAAAGCAGATTCACTTATTACCACAGAATGGATGAACTCAAGGACATTGGCTTTCTTCAATGACAAACAAACGTATCCCAATTTTGTGGCTGAAAACAATGTAAACATAGACCCGGGCTTTAAAAATATAACAGAGCCAGGTAACAACGGTGAAAATGCTGTTGATGAAATGCTTGCATATATCCAGGCGTTCAGATCCGGGGACAGTGAAAACGCAGGTTTCTGGGGATATGAAGGTGATTTAGAGCTTGATCCTTTTTCAGAGCAAGCGGTTGAATGGCCCCTGACAGAAGACCTGAGTCATACTATCGGCAACCAGGTTACTGATGATGACGGAGGTCCAATAGGTGATCAGGCATGGTTCTTCCCTAACGATCAAATCGTTAGCAGTGAGGGTGATGCATTTGAAACTCCTTCTGGATTTACATTATCACAGAACTACCCAAATCCGTTTAACCCCACAACAAACATTAGCTTCACACTACCTGTAGCTACAAAAGTCACTTTGGAAGTCTACAACCTGCTGGGTCAAAAAGTGGCATCCTTAGCTAATGATGTCTCCATGAACGCGGGGTCTCATACGTTGACGTTTGATGCTTCTTATTTGTCTTCAGGAATATATATGTACAAAATCAGTGCTTCAGAATCATATAGTCAGACAAGAAAAATGATGCTTATAAAATAAGTTTAGCTTTGATCATTAAAGTGAGCATAAAAGGGTGCGACTATGAAGGTCGTATCCTTTTTTGTTTTGTACTACTACGAATGCCCGGGCGTTTGATTTTCAATCCAGTTGTAGTTCATTGAGGTGAGTGATAGTATAGAAATTTATAAAACTCAGTTAATTGCTTCGAACATCCTTACATCTTTATCCCGATACGTATTCATCCCGGATAAAATCTTATGTAAGAGGTTTACAGTATCCAAAATGTAAGCCCCTTTGTTCAGCATCACACAATCAGCCTTCAGGCTACTGGCAACATCCGTTAGTTCTGATCTGGATGGGATTCCATTTTTAGCCATACTTTCAAGAACCTGGGTAGCCCAAACTGTGGGCACATAGGCTGAATCACATAAACGAAGAATTTCATTCTGAATACGGGCCATATTTTCCCACCCTGTCTCGATAGCTAAATCACCCCGGGCCAGCATCACCCCAATTGGATAGCGTTGCATGGCAATTAACAGGATATCAATAAGGTTTTCGTATGATTTTTTGTTCTCAATTTTGAGCACTATCCCTAAATCTTCTTTGGCCTGGAGCTGTTTGAGTTCAGAATACAATTCGATTACATCATCAGCTGAACTAACAAAGGAAAAATTAACAGCATCTGCATGTTGAACCACAAACTTCAGATCTTCTTTGTCCTTATTGGTTAATCCGCTAATAGTTAGATTCGAGTCAGGTAAATTGATTCCTTTATCCGCTTTAAGCCTCGTACCACCAGCTTTTGTCTGAAGAATCTCAATCAGAATTTCAGATTCTGCAATCTCCCTGATGATTCCTTCGATTTTGCCGTCGTCAAACAGAATTTTTTCTCCAGGTTTTACAGTCGAGAAGATTTCAGGTGCAGAACACGATATACTAGCGATGGATACGATTTCATCGTTTTCGTTTAACTCAGCTGGTTTTCCTGGAACTTGATCTTTTAGCAACCGAAGGTAATCTCCGGTTCGAAGTAGTATGGATTGTTCTTTGGTGGGTAACATGCCAACACGACTTTCTTCAAGCGTTGAAAGGGATTTTAAGACAGTACCTGTTTCGATGTAACAGGTTTTCCGGCAGGTTGCTATTACACGGTCTTCAAGCACTTTTTTTACAAATAACTTCCTCTTCTTCCGGCGGGCGTCTTTAAAATCAATGGAATCACCTTCACTCAAAGAGTTCAACCAGTTTAAATCGACCTGGATTTCATTTGTTGAACCAGGATCAAGTTTGGTAACCAATTCAATACTGCTGTGTCGGATGACTTCACCAATTTCATTTCTCGTGGGCCTGAACTTTCTTACTCTTGGACCTTCTTCAAGTTGACCTGTGCGGATTTTAGGTCCCGCCAGGTCCATGAATACTTTGCAATTTTTGTGCAATTCAGCCTTTGCCCGATCCAGGTTTTGAATCATCAACCTCCAAATTTCAGGACTATCATGAGCACAATTGATGCGTGCTGTATTCATCCCCGATGCAACTAAGTCATGCACCAGTTGGTAATTAAAGGCTGCTTCAGTAGGTAGTGTTACCATGATTCGAACTCTTCGGCCTTTAGACCGATACCCGAATAAATCTTTAGCGTGTTTCTTTTGCAGTTTAACAGAACTCTTTATCGAGGTTCTTTTTGGGACAGAAATTCTGCCTTCCTCCTTAATAAGTGACAACAGAATTTGACGGCTATTTGTTAACGTAGCCATCACATGCGACTCTGTACTGGCAAGAATAGATAGCCCAAAACTGCTTAGCCGCTTTTGAAGCTTCTTGAGATCTAATGATCTGAAAGCATGATAATGAATCAGGTTTCGTACTCCTTCTCTAAAAGAGGGGTGAACCATCTCTATCTTATGAACCTGATCAAGTTCAGCGTTTTGCAAAACAGCAATAACCTCTTCGAGATCGGTGACTAAACTCTTAATTTTGTCCGGTTTAATTTTCATGATGAGTTCTGTTTTCTCGAGAGAAAAAACGCAACTTATGTGAACTTTTGATGGATTTATGAGGGACTATTCAGTGTAAATACACCTGTTTTGTCAGATTTTCCTCTCAACAAAATTTCACCAAGATGTTTGGTGCTAAAAGCTTGCTTGTCGCCAATCAAATGGTTCAAATCTTCAGAAAACACGAGATCAGTTTCAAACTTCTTTCCCATAGCCTGAAGGCGAGCGGCTGTGTTTAAAACATCTCCGGTAAATACAATTTCCTTTTTCAGAGCTCCAATTTCTCCCGTAGTTACTTCACCTACATGTATTCCTGCTCGGAAATCCGGGATCTGATGATAGCGATGCTCAAAATCTGAAGCTTTGGAAATAATGGTCCTTTTAAGATCGATGAAGCAATTCAACCAGTTATCGTTACGAATTCCTTTTTCATATTCCCAGGTAATAACAATTTCATCACCCACATATTGATATACTTCACCCGAGTGATTTATGATTGAATCGGATAAGGCATCATAATATTTCTGCAGAAAGTCAAAGTAGGCTACGTGACCCAGTTTTTCAGCAATAGAAGTGGAGCGCTTCATATCAAGAAACATGAAAATGCGCCGTTCATTTTTTGGGGTATGATACCTTCCGGTAAAGAAGTTCTTCAACACATTATGGCCCAGATTTTCGCTGATTGCAGCATAAATCAAACTTAGAAACAGTTGAAAAGCCAGTTGCAGGATTGTATTCAGAAAGGTAAGGCTGCCTAAGAACCTGGTTAGTTTGCTCCGTACTTCCGGGTGAACGGGATTTAATCCGGATTGAATGGATTCAGCGACCGAATAGGTAATCAAGATGATTACCAGCAACAGCCCGAGGTAGATAATAAGTTTAGAGCTGATCTTAGCCAGTAATGAATATCCTTTGAATCTCTTTTCAAAAACCACCATTTCCATGGTACCAATGATCAACCCGACTATAAAAATGGCAGAAAGGGCAAAAATGAAAACAGGGATAGTTAAGGTGATATCCGTTTCGGGATTTAAGTTCTGATAGCCGGTTAAAGAGTAATCATAAAACAGGAATACACAACCTATTATTAACCAGATAAACCCAAAGGGGAGGATCCTGCTAATATTCCTTTTGATTTTTGGTGATAAGTGATAATTCATGTGAAATAGTGGTTCCGGCAAAGCTACATTTTTTTCACTGGATGATCTTTCTAAAATGATCCCGAAGCGCTCAACATTAGGAAATTGTTACGTGAAAAATATTCATCAAATTGAGAAAAAATCCTTCCAGATTTACGAATCATTCCCTCGCTCATCTATAAAAAGTATATACACCTTTAAAATTAAGGCTAAAAATTCGAAATTTTTTTCAATTTAAAATAGGCTTTTAATGTGTTGGCATGCAGCGTTTTAAGCTCAGAAAAGCGGTTTTTTAGGATTTGTATATGCTTTGTATAGGTTGATATTGTAGTTCCACCAAACTATTCTCAGCCCATATTTCGCTCGTGGGTAACACAATTTACTTGACGAGTTTTTCCTAAACAGAATACGACCTAACCAACCGAATATGAAGAAAATTGTCTCCTTCCTGATTATTCTATTCACCATCAGTTCATCCGCTATGAGCCAGACTCAAGTAGAGGTGGAAAAATCTGATGATGGATGGAAACTACTTGTAGATGGCGAACCTTTTATGGTAAATGGTATGAACTGGGATTACTTCCCACGCGGTACCAATTACTCCTACAGTTTATGGAACCAATCTCCTGAGTTCATAAAAAATGCCCTGGATTATGAAATGGGCTTATTACAAAATATGGGTGTAAACACTATTCGTGTTTATTCGGGAATTCAGCCTGAGTGGATTACTTACATCTATGAAAATTATGGCATCTATACGATGTTGAACCACTCTTTTGGTCGGTATGGGTTAACCATTGATGGCGCCTGGGTAGCGGTTACCGAGTACGATGACCCTAGAACAATGGAATTATTACTCGAAGAAGTAACCGCAGAGGCTCGTAGATACAAGGGCACGAAAGGACTACTTTTATACCTGCTCGGAAACGAAAACAATTACGGACTTTTCTGGGCTGGCGCTGAAACAGAAGCCTTTCCTGATGAAGATGAAGAACGGGCTTATGTAGGTCGGACTCGCGGACGACCAATGTACAAGTTGATGAATGATGCTGCCTTAGCCATGAAGGCTATTGATCCAACAAGACCTGTGGCTTTATGTAATGGTGATGTTCTTTTCCTGGAGCATGTTGTTGATTTGGCTCCTGATGTAGACATCTATGGTGTGAATACTTACCGTGGCGAAACATTCACTGATCTTTTTGATAAAGTAGCAGCTGATTATGACAAGCCGGTACTACTTACAGAGTTTGGTGTTGACGCATTTAATGCACGAACCCTTACAGAAGCGCAGTCAGCGCAGGCTTTCTACAAGAAGAATAACTGGAAAGACGTGTACGCAAATGCAGCTGGAATGGGAAGAGCAAATAACTCAATTGGTGGATTTACTTTCCAGTTTAGTGATGGTTGGTGGAAATATGGTCAGACTGAAAACTTAGACGTCCACGACATCAATGCTTCCTGGCCGAATGGTGGTTACCAATATGATTTCGCTGAAGGTGAAAACAATATGAATGAAGAGTGGTTCGGTATTACCGCAAAAGGGCCGACTAACCCACTTGGTTACTACGAATTATTCCCTCGTGCAGCTTATTATGTACTTCAGGAAGCCCATATGTATGACGTGTATGCTGAGGATGCTTCCTTATTTGATTTAGAACAGTTCTTTGATGGAATCAGTATTGAAGGAGCAGCTTTAAAGGCTCGGGGGGATAAAGCTGCACTTCAAGGTTCTTCAGCGGATATAATCCGACTTAGTCAGTTTACCGCTGATTTCAGAACGTACAGTACAGGTGGCTCGAGAATTAATACACCTGATGAAGCCGATCCGGATGCAGATGAATATCCAAATCAACTGGGCTTCGATCATTTTGAGTCCTTCTTTATCGGATTGGAGGCAAATCCGGCTCCGAATATCAGAGGAAATATTGTTGCTAATATTCTGGGAACAGTGCCTGGTAATCCAATTGATGAGATTTTCTATGAGAATCGAGGAAGACCGGTTGCTTTAGAAGGCCAGCGGGAAGATGTTACTCTGAACTCGGCAAACAGAGTGGCCATCTATAGTGCAGACTATCAGTGGACGAATAAGTATTTCCAGCTTGATGGTTTTTACAGAACGGGTCATTATCACTGGGGATATGAAGGCGACTTCTTTGGTTTGTACCCGGAAGCAAATTATGGCCCTAATATTGACATTTACAATGGTACAGCACCATTTGGTTTTGAGATTGAGGGTCGACGCCAATTCAAGAATTGGAAAGCCGCTTTTGGACCTGAACTATGGTGGGGAGCGAATCCGGCAATCCTTTTAAAGTACGATCGAAAGGTACGTGGATTTGATGTAACCGCCATTTATCACGAGGATATCGAGCAACAAGGAACCACGGAGAGCTCGTTTGCCATTCCTCAGCCAAAAACCAGGAGAGTGAGTCTGTACGCCGAGAAGGAATATGGTAAACTCGGAGTTCATGTCGGTGGTCTTTGGGCTGGTGAGCCATTAAACGGTAGAGAGTTCCAGTTGGCACGAGAACAAGCGGATGGAACCTATAACGTTTTTGTTGATGAAATTGATGCCAGTGACAACTGGGGTGGTAAGTTGAAATTAACCTACACGGGCGGTCTATTTAACTGGTATGCGCAGGGCGCTGTTATGGGACTTGTTGCAAATGGTGGAGCTGATCAAACCATTACGTTTACAGGATGGAGACTAAAAGACAGCGGAAGCGGAAACCAGTACAATTTCATGTCAGGATTAACATACACTATTGGCAATCTTCAGATTGCTCCAAACTTCCTATGGCAACAGCCAATTGAAGGGCCAATTCCTGCTGGACTAGAAGGAGGGGCCCGACCTCGTAACTTCATCGATGATCCATTTGCTGTAAGATCAAACCGTGAGCAGGTTGCCGGTGAAATGGTACTTACCTGGGATCCTACACCAGGTACCTGGATGTATAATTGGGATAGTGACCGATCTGAGGATGCACAACTGGCAATTAGTCTTGGAGTAGTATACCGCCATCTTCCTACAGTTCAGGATGCGGCTATTGGTATCTTCCCTGATGGTAGAACTACCTTCGCATTTGATGGCTCAGCTCCAGCCGAAGACTTAATTGAAGTAAATGCACGTGTGGTTTCAAAAATTAATCGTGACCTGGGTTTTGTTGCTACCGTTTATGGCGGTGATGGCCAGGCCAATGGAAACGATCCACGGAAAATTTCAAGGTTTGGTACCGATCTACGAATGATTTACAAGAATGTGAAAGTAAATTCATTTGCCAGATTTAATGATTGGGGACCATTTGATTATCACCGTGATTTCAACCAAACCTACCCGATCCAGTTAATGTTGGATTTCTCAACTACGCTTGGAAAGCCGGACTGGTTTGATCTGCCAACTACCCGCCTGGGTGTAAGAGGGACCTACCGAACACTGGATCAATACTCTCCTAGATATTCACAGGTAGAGGTTGATCAGGCGACTGGTGCCGTAACTCCTGTTCCCGGTGTAACATCACTTACTGATGGTACTGAGTGGGAGATTAGAACCTACATCCAAATCGATATCAGAAATTAAACGAGATAAGTTGATGAAAGCTATTTATTTAACAAATATGAAAAGAATTGTCTCAGCCAGTTTAGTTGCGCTGATTATTTTTGCAGGTTGTGAACGATCAGTAGATGGTTTGAGTGAACCTACGTTATCGCAAGATCCGATAATATTTTCGGACTCCTTCAATGGGATGGGAAGTGATTTCTACTTTCCTTTTCTCGGTGCCCGTCCTGATGTTTTCTCTGTAGATGAGAATGAAGGATTCGAGAGTAATTCTTCTATAAGATTTGATGTTCCAAATGCTAACGATGAAGCGGGTAACTTTGCCGGAGCAATCTTTAGAATTGATGGATCAGGAAGAGATTTTACACAGTATGACGCGCTCACTTTTTATGCCCGAGCATCGCAAGGGGTGAATATAGGTGAGTTTGGATTTGGGCAGGATTTCATTGATAATGAATTTCTGGTAACGAGCACAAGTGTTTCTTTGGGGACAAATTGGCAGAAGTACGTAATCCCGATTCCCGATCCTTCCAAACTTGTCGATGAGCGAGGAGTATTCTGGTTTTCTGCCGGTTCACAGGAAACCGGTGGATTCGGATATACATTTTGGATTGATGAGCTCAAATTTGAAAGGCTAGGCACTTTTGCCCAGGAAAGGCCATCAATTTTAGGAGCTGCAGATGGTGAATTAACCTCCTTTATTGGTTCAAGCTCCACAATCGCTGATCTGACATACACTGTTAACTATCTTCCAGAGGGAGATGCTCCAGCTCGTGATATCACCGTAATTGCGGCTCCAAGCTATTTCGACTTTACTACCTCTGATGCTTCGGTTGCCACGGTAAGTAACCTGGGAGTGGTTTCAATTGTAGGTACCGGAACGGCTACAATTACCGCTAGTCTTGATGGAGAGCAAGCTACAGGTTCATTAGAAGTTGAGTCTTTAGGAGAATTAGCCGCTTCTCCTACACCAAGCCAGGATGCAGCAGATGTTAAATCCATCTTTAGCGATGCTTATTCAAATGAGACTACCAGTAATTTTGCACCAGGATTCGGAGGTTCAACTACTCAAACTGCTGTACTAACAACGAGTAATGGAACCGTTCTGAACTACACCAACAATAACTTTACAGGGATCATTTTTGATAATACCGTCGATGCTTCCTCTCTTTCATTCCTGAATATTGATGTGTATGTGCAGGATGCAAGTGCAAATATTGGATTACAAATCAGAGATGTTGGTGCTAATCAAACGATTGAAACTAATGTATTTAATGGTTTACCCGAAGGTGACGATGTGGATTACAGAGTCAATTTAACCGGTTTTGATGTGGGAGTATGGAGGAGTTTCCAAATTCCTTTGGCGGGAAATATTGCCACTCAAAAGGATAACCTGGGAGCCCTGATTCTAACAGGTGGTCCTAATTTTATCCTCGATAATATTTACTTCTACTAAACAGAACTTGGAAATCAGGTACCTCAACATCGTTGAGGTACCTGATTTATTTAAAACCTCTACTACGATTGAGTTGAATCCATGAGAGTAGCCTTCATAAAAAAATTAGCGTTTGTTCTTGTACCGTTTCTTGTCATTGGTTGCTCTGATGACAATAACGAACCAGATATTGAGTTCACCAACCTGGTCTGGTCGGACGAGTTTAATACGGATGGAGCCCCGAATAGTGAGTACTGGATTTTTGATACAGGAAATGGTTCGGAAATCGGGCTTCCTGGCTGGGGAAATAATGAGCTACAGTACTATACAAGTCGTTCCGAGAATGTTAAAGTTGAAAATGGACTGCTCGAGATCACTGCTCGACAGGAAAGCTTTGGCGGTTCTTCATATACCTCTGCGCGTATGCTCACCAGAGGTTTTGTTGAACGAACATTCGGTAGATTTGAAGCCCGAATTCAGCTTCCATTCGGACAGGGGATTTGGCCTGCATTCTGGTTGCTAGGCGATGACTCAGACGGAACGGTAATTTGGCCCCAGGTCGGAGAAATCGACATCATGGAATATCGTGGACAGGAGCCAACCACAATTCATGGAAGCATTCACGGACCCGGATATTCCGGAGGTGAGGCGGTTACGGATACATACACACTGCCTAGTGGTAGGTTTGATACAGGTTTCCATGTTTTTGCCGTGGAGTGGGGCCCTGACTTCATCCGATACTATGTAGACGATGTTCTGTACAACACGATTACCCCAGGCGATGCAAATGGAGAATGGGTGTTCAATGATAATACGTTCTATATCATTTTGAATGTAGCCGTTGGCGGATGGTTTGCCGGTAATCCAACAGCGAATACACCTTTTCCTCAGACTATGTATGTGGATTACGTAAGAGTTTATTCGAGCGAATAACTGATTTTAGTTTAATAAGACAAGCAAATACAAATAGATATTTACGTGCTTAACGAAATTTTTGTAACTGAGAACGGGATAAACAAAAAAGAAGTGGCGGAATTAACATCGGTTACCATTAACAATGAACGATATTATCGTATCTCGGACGTCGATAAGATGCCTCCTTTTTTTATGAGTATTGTGAGCGACTCCAATCACTGGATGTTCATTTCAAGTAACGGAGGATTGACTGCTGGGCGAAAGAATGCGGAATATTCGCTATTTCCATATTACACGGATGACAAAATTACCGAGTTTGCCCATACTACCGGCAGTGCTACTATTTTCCATGTATTAGGTGACGGTTCACCTAAAGTATGGGAGCCTTTTTGCAAGTCTAATGCCATTCGTTTCGATATTACCCGAAACCTCTACAAAAACCGGTTTGGTGATAAGGTTCTTTTTGAAGAGATAAATCATGACCTGGGTGCTACATTTCGATATGAATGGAAGTCGAGCGATAAATATGGGTTTGTAAAGGAATCAACGGTAATCAATCACTCTGGAAGCAATCTGCATCTTGGAGTGTTAGATGGTGTTCAAAACGTACTTCCTGCAAGTGTGGTAAGCGATCTTCAAACCCGGTCCAGTAACCTTCTCGATGCCTACAAGAGAAGTGAACTTGTAAAGGAAACAGGCCTTGGAATTTACGCTCTTAGTGCCATTCCTGTAGATAAAGCAGAACCGAGTGAGGCGCTGATGGCCAATGTTGTCTGGTCAATTGGACTCGACAATCCAACCTATTTACTTTCCTCACTCCAGTTAGAGGCGTTCAGGTTGATGGAACCCGTTTCTGAGGAAACAGACATCAAAGGGGAGAAGGGTGCGTATTTTGTACAATCAAGATTGGGTCTGGCTCCAAATTCGGAATCCAAATGGGCGATTATAGCAAACACCTATTTGGATCATTCAAGAGTAGTTGAGTTAAATCAAACAATTAAAGATTCAGATGGACTTTATGAGTCGGTTGATGCAGATGTACAACTGGGAACTCAGAATCTAAAGAACCTGATTGCAGCCTCGGATGGATTTCAAAGCTCGGCTGATGAGCTTAAAGATGGCCGACACTATTCAAATGTCCTCTTCAACATTATGAGGGGAGGGATTTTCGATCTGAATTATCAAATCGAAAAATGGGACTTCAGTAAGTACCTGGCTAATGCCAACAAAGAGGTTTTTAAAAGAAATGAATCAATCATTGAATCATTACCGGATCAATTCGATAAATCTGAGCTTGATTCAAAACTTGAGACCGTTGAAGATGCAGATTTTCTTCGCCTGGCAAAGGAGTATTTGCCGTTAAAATTCAGTCGCAGGCATGGTGACCCAAGCCGTCCCTGGAATAAGTTTTCCATCAATACGGTAGACGAAAAAGACGGATCAAAAGTACTTGATTATGAAGGTAACTGGAGGGATATCTTCCAGAATTGGGAAGCTCTGGTGTATTCGTATCCATCTTTTATTGAAGCAATGATTTTCAAATTTCTCAATGCGTCCACTTTTGATGGCTACAATCCATATCGGGTAACCAAGGGTGGTTTTGACTGGGAGATAATCGAGCCCGATGACCCATGGTCTTATATTGGATACTGGGGCGATCATCAGATTATATACCTGCTCAAGTTCCTGGAATTCTATAACGATCATAATTCCAATGGTTTTGATGAGTTGATCGGTCGGGATTTATTTGTATATGCGAATGTACCATACAGGATCAAATCCTACTCAGAAATAGTAAAAAACCCTAAAGATACCATCGATTTTGATGATGAATCCGACTCTAAAATCAGAGAGCAGGTAGAGGAAAACGGAGCAGACGGAGCACTGCTCGGGAGCCAATCCGGAAGTATTCATCATGTAAATTTCATGGAGAAGATTCTCGCTACCGTACTCTCTAAGGTATCTAATTTTGTTCCTGAAGCTGGAATCTGGATGAACACTCAACGTCCGGAATGGAACGATGCAAATAATGCGCTCGTAGGAAATGGGGTTTCGATGGTTACCCTCTACTACTTAAGAAGATTCCTGGATTTTTTTGAGCCTGTTCTTTCTGCTTCAGAAGTTAAGGAAACACTGCTTTCCGACGAATTGGTTGAATTTCTGGGTTCGGTGCACTCAGTACTCGAGACTCACTCTGGGTCATTAGATGCTCGGATTGATGATCAAACAAGAAAATCAATCACCGATGGATTAGGTGAGGCCGGTAGTTTCTACAGAAACTCCGTGTATGGAAATGGATTCAGTGGGAAAAGATCTTCCGTTCGTGTCGATGAGATTGTGGGTTTGGTGAAGCTCACAAATCGTTACCTGGAACACTCGATTGAGGCCAATCATCGCGAAGACGACCTGTATCATGCATACAATATTTTGAGTTTTGAAGGAGATGGGATTTCCATTTCTTATCTCGATGAAATGCTGGAAGGCCAGGTTGCGGTACTTAGTTCTGGATATCTAAAACCAGAGGAAGCTTTAAGAGTGTTGGATGCACTTAAGGCCAGTAGTTTATATCGGCCGGATCAAAATAGCTATGTGCTCTATCCAAATAAGGAACTACCCGGGTTTTTGCAAAGAAATTCAGTTCCGGAAGCGTTAGTCAATCAGTCTGAGCTGCTTAAAACAATGGTTGCTGATGGAAATACCAACATTGTAAGCAAAGACATTGAAGGAGTGTTTCATTTTAACGGAGCGTTTAAAAATGCTGGTTACCTGGCAGAAGCTTTAGATCACCTTGAAGGAACTACTTATTCTGAATTAGCTTCGCGAGATCGTGAAATCATTCTGGATGTATTTGAAACCGTGTTCAATCACAAAGCCTTTACAGGTCGGTCGGGCACGTTCTACGGTTATGAAGGCCTGGGATCTATTTATTGGCACATGGTTTCGAAATTGTATTTAGCAGTAATGGAAGTTTGTGCTGATGCGGCTAATAGTGGTACGGATTCAGGAGTTCGTGATCGACTGGCAGAGCATTTCCACGATATTGGAGAAGGAATAGGCGTGCATAAATCACCCAAGTTATATGGTGCCTTCCCGATTGATCCATATTCACATACTCCGTTTCGTCGTGGAGCTCAACAACCGGGAATGACCGGCCAGGTGAAGGAAGACATTCTTGCCAGGTACGGAGAGTTGGGATTGGGTGTTCGAGAAGGAAGACTCTTCTTTTCTCCTGGCATACTTTCAAGGAATGATTTCTCAAGCGAATCAAAGGAATTCGAGTTAATTGATTTGGATCAGGTGAACTATTCCATTCAAATGCCAGAGGGTTCACTTGGATTTACGCTATGTCAGGTTCCTATTGTGTATACGATTTCAGATATGGATTCCATCAATGTGGAATACAAGGATGGAAGCAGTAAACAGTTTTCTGATCTGAGCCTGGATCAGGAGACGTCGGATCAACTATTTCAACGAGAAGGGCTAATCAGTCAGCTCAACGTTTCGCTAAAAGAAGAACATTTGATTTAGGCCAAATACTATGCAAAAAACAATTCAGCCATGAAAAAAATACTAACAACGGTTTTATCCCTATTGGCTTTAGTAGTGCTAACAAATTGTGAAAATCGATCAGAACCAACGATGAAAACATCAGAAAGTAAAACTGCAGCGGAAATTCTTGGAAACCCTGAATACCAGGCGATTTCATATGGTGGATACAGGGAAATTACCCGTGATGTACAGCCCACTGTAGCTCAGCTAAAAGAGGATATGAGAATTCTCCATGCAATGGGGATTCGATTACTTCGAACCTATAATGTTCATCGGGATCATGCCTCAAATGTGCTGGCAGCAATCAGGGAGATCAAGCAGGAGGATCCTGACTTTGAAATGTATGTAATGCTTGGTGCGTGGATTGATGCCAAAAATTCCTGGACGGATGAACCGGATCGAATTCGTAACGAAGATGCACCGAGAAATTTTACAGAAATTGATCGTGCAGTAGAATTGACCAATCAATATCCCGATATCATTAAAATCATTGCGGTTGGAAACGAAGCGATGGTTCACTGGGCATGGGAGTATTATGTTGAGCCTTCCATCATTCTGAAATGGGTGAATCACCTGGTTGAATTGAGAGATAACGGAGATTTACCGGAAGACCTTTGGATTACAAGTTCTGATAACTTTGCGTCATGGGGTGGAGGTAGTTCCGACTATCATGTGGATGACCTCAACCAACTTATTGAGGCGGTTGATTTCTTGTCCGTTCACACCTATCCCATGCACGATACGCACTACAACCCAGAGTTCTGGGGGGTTCGTGATAGTGAACTGGAACTGTCTGACATGGAGAAAATCGATGCAGCTATGGAGCGCGCACTTGACTACTCCATCTCTCAATTCAATAGTGTGAAAGAGTATATGACCAGCCTTGGAATTGAAAAACCGATCCACATTGGAGAAACCGGTTGGGCGACCATTTCTAATGAGTTCTATGGAGCCGATGGAGCAAAAGCGATCGATGAGTATAAATCAGCCGCATATTATAATTCCATCAGGGAATGGTCGAATGAGAATAACATCTCAGTGTTCTATTTCGAGGCTTTTGACGAAAAATGGAAGGACGCTCAGAACCAGCTTGGATCTGAAAATCACTTTGGATTGATCAACCTTCAGGGTGAGGCCAAGTATGCAATTTGGGATTTGGTCGACGCAGGAATTTTTGAAGGTTTAACCCGGGATGGGCAATCCATTACCAAGACCTTCGGCGGAGATCTGGAGGAGATGATGAAGACCGTACTTGTTCCTCCCACTCACGAAGAAATAATGGCGAAATAGGTTTCAGCAGAGCTATTCAATGATGAGCAATAAAAAACATGGATTAATTCTTCTTCTGATTATGGTTGCAGTAGGTTGTACAACTTCAGAACAACTCGAAGTAGAGGTTTATGAGACTTCTGCTAATGGAAACAAACTCACCAGGGTTCAGGAGTTTGCTGCATCGGATGAAGCTGTTAACATTCGGATTAATCCGGAGGAAACCTATCAGAAGATAACTGGTTTCGGCGGGTCATTTACTGAGTCTTCAGCTTACCTGCTGAATCAACTGAGCCAGGAGAATAGAGAGAAAGTCATTGAAGCATATTTCGGCGATTCCGGCGCAAAGTATTCTCTAACCCGCACCCATATTAATTCCAGTGATTTTTCACTCGGAAATTATACATATGCTCCTGTAGAGGGGGACGTGAACCTGGAGCATTTTTCTATCGAGGAGGATATGGACGACATTATCCCGATGATTAAGGATGCGATGGCAGCTTCAAGCGACGGATTTAAGATTATTTCTTCTCCGTGGACTGCGCCAATCTGGATGAAAGACAACAAAGCATGGAAAGGTGGAAAATTGTTGCCGGAATACTATGATACCTGGGCCTTATTCTTTTCCAAATACCTGGACGCTTATGCTGCTGAAGGGATTGATATCTGGGGGATTACGGTAGAAAATGAACCTCTAGGTAATGGGGAAAATTGGGAGAGCATGCATTACACTCCCGAAGAAATGAATGAGTTTGTGAAAAATCACCTTGGGCCAAAACTTGAAGCAGATGGCCATGACGTGGTGCTTTTAGGCTATGATCAGAACCGGGATCATCTTGAAGAATGGGTAGATGTAATGTTCGGAGATGAAGAAGCTGCGAAATACTTCGATGGAACCGCTATTCACTGGTATGCAAGCACTTATGATATTTTTGAAGACGCTCTTCAATACGCTCATAATGCGGCTCCCGGAAAATACTTAATCCAATCAGAAGCCACGGCGGATGCCGATGTTCCCAGATGGCAGGATGATGAATGGTATTGGAGCAAAGAAGCCACAGATTGGGGCTGGGACTGGGCACCGGATAGTCTTAAGCATCTACACCCAAAATATGTTCCGGTATATCGGTACGCCCGGGATATGATTGGTACACTCAATAATTGGGTAGATGGTTGGGTTGACTGGAATATGGTATTGGATCGCCAGGGTGGACCGAATTGGGCGAATAACTGGTGCCTTGCTCCGGTTATTGTAGACCCTGAGGCCGACGAAGTTTATTTCACACCTTTGTATTACACAATGGCCCACTTCAGCCGGTACATCCGGCCCGGAGCAATGCGGATAGGGCATTCGAATAGTGATGAAGAACTATTGGTAACAGCGGTACACAATCCCGATGGTTCTATAGCTGTGTTGGTGTTGAATCAAAGCGAAGAAAGCAAACAGCTTCAGCTTCAGATCAACCATAAATCGGCATCAGTAGCAATTGATGGAAGGGCATTACAAACCATCGTAGTTCCATCGGATAATGAATTAGCAACTAGTTAGAAAAAAACGGAGTACTATGTCAACACACGTAACGGCAGCCAAAGATAGGGTCCCCATTGTACAGAAAGTCTCGTTCGGAACGGGGCATTTTGTACTGAATCTCTTGCCAGGGGCTCTTGGAATCTTCATGTTCTTCCTCCTTACCGCATTCGGTATGGATCCATTTCTCGCGGGTTTACTAGGTGGTTTACCAAGGATATTTGATGCGATTACAGATCCGATTATGGGGTTCATTTCGGATAACACCAATACCAGATGGGGAAGACGAAGACCTTATATTTTCATAGGAGCAATTCTGAGTGGAATCTTCTTCATCATGCTTTGGCAGCTGGATGAGAATAACTCCCAGATGTATAATTTTTGGTATTTCTTAATCATGTCGATGGTATTTCTTGTTGGGAACACCATGTTTGCGACTCCACTTATCGGCTTGGGCTATGAGATGACTTCCGACTACAATGAGCGTACCCGATTGATGGGTTTCTCTCAAACATTAGGGCAGATTGCCTGGATGATCGTTCCCTGGTTTTGGGTGCTTATCGCAAATCCGGATTTGTTTGAAAATCAGGCAGTAGGTGTTCGTCAACTCTCATTTATAGTCGGTGGTGCCTGTTTGTTGTTAGGATTGCTTCCGGCCATTTTCTGTCGGGGCATAGATTCCTCAAGCATAGGAAACAGGAAAGAGATTTCTTTCAGTACGCTTTTTTCCAACCTGGCAGATCTTTTTAAAAGCATTATCGAGGTTTCAAAAAACAAGCCTTTTGTGAAGCTATGTGGAGCTACTTTCCTGGTTTTTAATGGATTTCAACTGGTTGCCTCCTTTAGTTATTTCATTATCGTGTTCTATATGTTCAATGGGGATTATGGCGCAGCAGGTAACTGGCCGGCATGGTTTTCTACGGTAACTGCAATTGCTACTGCTTTCATGGTAATCCCAATTATTACCTGGATGTCGAATAAGATTGGGAAGAGAAAGGCATTTATTTATTCAACTGCTATTTCCATTGTAGGTTATCTTCTGAAATGGTGGGCATTTGATCCTACAAACCCATGGCTGCTATTTATGCCGATTCCATTTATGGCGTTTGGACTTGGTGGTTTGTTTACACTAATGATGAGTATGACCGCTGATGTGTGCGATTTGGATGAGCTAGAAAATGGAATGCCCCGAAAGGAAGGAACCTTTGGTGCTATTTACTGGTGGATGGTGAAACTAGGACAGGCCCTTGCCCTTGTACTTGGCGGACTTGTTTTGAAAGTGGTTGGTTTTGACCAAACGGCAGCTACACAAACAGTGGAAACACTTACTAACTTAAGAATCGCTGACATTGTGATTCCAGCCTTAACTGCTGGCTTAGCGATTTGGGTTATGAGCAGTTACTCACTTAGCGAGGAACGAGCAAAAGACATTCAAAAACAATTGGTAGAGCGCCGCGGAGAGCTCTGATCAATCATAAACAAATAGTTATCGAAAGAAATTATGTCATATAGAGAAGAAACATTTCTACAGTTCAAAAAATCCGAACTGATTGCAAAGCTCAGTTATATCCATGATATGACCGAAGAGGATATAAAAGCACTGTTTCATGAAGTTTTAAGCAGCGGTATTCATGGTTTCTGCTATAGTATGTATGAAGAAGGACAGCAACCGGGCGATATCATTGGGAAAGAACAGATTCATCGAAGGATGAAAATTCTAAATGATTATTCAGGTTGGGTTCGAACCTTCTCATGTACGGAGGGGAACGAATTGATACCAGAGGTTGCTAAAGAATACGGAATGAAAACCATGGTAGGGGCCTGGCTAGGGAAGGAAGCTGACAAAAATGAAATCGAAGTTCAGAACCTTATTGAAGTAGCCAAAAAAGGATACGTGGATATAGCTGCTGTTGGAAATGAAGTATTATACCGGAATGATCTGAGTAAAGAAGAGTTACTAGGGTTTATCCGGCGCGTTAAAGAAGAATTGCCGGATATCCCGGTAGGATACGTTGACGCCTATTACGAATTCTCAGTGCACCCGGAATTTGCCGAAGTATGTGATGTGATTTTATGTAACTGTTATCCGTACTGGGAAGGAACACATTTTAATGATTCTCTGCAGCATATGCGCCAGATGTATTACCAGGCGAAAGCAGCTGCCAACGGGAAGCGGGTGATTATTACAGAAACCGGCTGGCCAAGTCAGGGTGAAGGGCTGGGCGGTGCAGAACCATCCAGGGAAAACGCTATGAGATATTTTATAAATACCAATTTATGGGCACAGGACGAAGGTATTGAAGTCATGTACTTCTCCTCGTTTGATGAAGCCTGGAAGGTTGGTGATGAAGGTGAAGTTGGTGCCTACTGGGGCATCTGGGATGCTAATAACAAATTGAAATTCTAACAAAAACAACAACACTAACAACATAAATAGTTACTTATACAGGAATAGCTACAAACTGAAATCAAAAAATATATAACATGAAAAAATCGATACTTACTATTGCGCTTCTTGCAGTCTCAATGGTTGCATTTGGGCAAACTAATTTATTGACTAACGGTGATTTTGAATTGGGAAATGACGGATCATGGACCGGGAACGCCGTTAATATTCAAACAGATGGCGGAAATAGCTTCAACTTTGCTAATGTGATGATGGCTGGGGCTGCGTTTGATGTAAATATCAGTCAGACAGTTACACTGGTACCTGGTCAGGCTTACATACTTACATTTGATGCATCAACCGGAGCCGGAACAACCCGGGATATGGTTGTTGGTATTGGCCAAAGCGCAGCGCCTTTCTGGGCAGATACAGAAATCGTATCCTTAACGGAGAATTCTCAAACGTTTGTGGTTAATTTAGTAGCAACAGACGACGCAACAAGTAATGACTTTGGTGACGCTACCAGCAGGGTACTATTCGATATGGGAGCTGCAGTAGGTGTAGTTGTTATCGATAATGTTTCTTTGGTTGTTGATGAATCCGCTTCTGGTGGTACTGTTGTTGAAGATTTCAATGCGGGCACCTCTGTTGACGGTTGGACACAGGCTGGTAATGCTGCTTCAAGTCCTTCAGAAGTTACCTTCGAGTGGGCAGAAACAGCCGGTGTTGATGGTTCTGGTGCTATGCGCTGGGGTGGTACCAATTCAGAAGCTGCTGGTAAAGCCTACATCGTTGAAAAAGTATTTGGTGGCCTTGATTTTGGAGGTGCAACTGATGTAACGGTTACTGTATCCGTAAAATCTGAAGGTTTAACAGCAGCAAATGTTTCTATGCTATCAGAAGTAGGTCCTGGAAATATTCAGAATAAAGGATCAATAAATGGAGACATTAATGATTCAGACTTCAGTACCATTACATTTGACCATACCGAAGTAGCAGGTTCTGCAAACTTCATTAAACTCCAGGTAGTTGTTTCACCAGGCGCTAATATTGGTGATGGCGGTACTATCCTGATTGACAACTTCTCATTTTCTGCTGCTTCAGGTAATGGTGGTGGTGAGGAACTTCCTTCTCCTACTACAGCTGCACCGACTCCTCCTGCACGTGATGCCGGGGATGTAGTATCCATTTTTAGCAATGCATACACAGACGTTGCAGTTACAACTTTTGCCACAGGTTGGAGTGAAGGATCCACAGCCACGGATGTTATGGTAGAAGGAGACGATGTGAAGCAATTCGACTTTGTAAACTTCAGCGGTATTCAACTTGGTAATCTCACCGACCTTTCAGGTCTTACTCATATGCACATAGACTATTGGGTTGCAGATGCGCTTACAGCAGGTGAGGTATTTAATGTTAAGTTATCAAATCATGGTAATGGCACGGAAAACGGTGAAACTGATGCATCTGAGTTAACGAATCCAGTGACTACTTCTAATGAGTGGGTTTCTCTGGATATTGCACTTTCAGAATTCAATGTTGTATTGGGTACTAGTGCGCTAGATAATGTGTATCAGCTATTACTGGTTACAAGTGGAACTTTAGATCGTATATTTGTTGATAACTTCTATTTCTACAGAGAGCCATCTACAAGTACTGATCTGGATGAAGTTCCTGCAGGCTTTGCTCTTGAGCAGAACTATCCAAATCCATTTAACCCTTCTACAAACATCTCTTATTCAATTCCTGTATCCGGCGAAGTAAGCCTGGAAGTATTTAACCTACAGGGACAAAAAGTGATGACTTTATTTGAGGGATACCAAAGTGCGGGTGCTCATAACGCTGTATTTGATGCAAGCAACCTTGCTTCTGGTGTTTATGTATACCGATTGGTAGCCGGAACAAATGTTCAGGTTCGTAAGATGATGCTTATCAAATAAGCCTCTATCCACTTTCAATAAAAAGCCGATCCATTGGATTGGCTTTTTATTTGTTGTACAATACTCATCTTTGGAAGGTATAATACTGATGGCTTTTCTTTTACAGACAGATCAAAATGAAGCACTTTGGTACATGAGTCCGTTCGCATTCGGTGTATACCTTGGAATACTATTGTTGGTAGTGATCTTTTTTGTTGTATGGCAGGTAAAAACGATCAACCGGTTGAAATCCCAATTATCAAGCCCTGAAGGTCAAGAAGACAAGACTATTGAACCTGCTGATATTGGAATAGTAAATGAAAACCAGGAACGGGGAGAAGTAGAGAGGAGACTTGCAGAGGTTGAAGCTCAGCTTAAATCCAAGATGATTGAATTAGCAACCATTGCAAAAGAGAATGATGAGAAGAATGAACTTCTAAAAAATATAAAGAAGCAAATAAAAGAGCTTACGGTTAATCCAAATTCTCTGGCGCGAAAAACCAAAGAGATCAACCAACTACTTGATGCCCATCTCAATAGCCATAACAAGGCATTTGAAATACAAATCGACGAATTGCACCAGGAACTATTCAAAAAACTCAGGGTTAAGTACCCGGACTTAACAGCAAATGACCTTCGCCTTTGTGCTTACATAAAAATAGGATTGAATTCTAAGGAACTTGCCGATTTATTAAACATAAAACCATCCAGCGTATACATTAGCCGGTCCCGCCTTCGAAAAAAGCTTAATCTTGATACAGATACTGATTTACATTCCTATCTTAATTCGCTTTAGATACGCATCACGATCAATTCGATCCAATCAAAATTCCTGCTGTTCGGGCAGGTAATTCTACCGTTAACTCAGAACCGCTTTTTGAGACTTCAAAGCCATTCAACACTTCAGTGAATGATTGTCCAAATTTCTCCGGAACAGAGATGGATTTTGTTTCCGAACCTGAGTTGAAGACGGCAATCACTTCTGTTCTGTTTTCAGGATCAAATCTTGAGTAGGCCAGCAGTTCTTCTTCGTCATTAATAATCAAATACTCCAGCTCACCAAAAGATAAAACTGGATTACTTCTGCGGATCGAGATCAACTCTCTCATCATATCAAACCAGTTGTGATTAAAGCTTACTTCATCAATTCCACGATCTTTACCATGAGGATGTGTGGTTTCCTGTTCAAATTCCAGGTCAGGCCAGATTAAGGGTTTTCGGGTAGAGGGATCATCAGCGCCCCACATCCCCATTTCATCCCCAGCCCAAATCTGAGGTGCCCCAATATAGGTGAACTGCTGAGCGAGAATAAGCTTCATTGTCTGGTATGTTTCTGCGTCAGGTTTATCAATTTTATAGCCAGGATTGTCATCTGGTTTTGCCTGGTATTTATTCAGGTTTTTGTTGTAGATAGAGGTGCCAAATCGGGGGACATCATGGCTGGCCGTCAGGTTCATCATTGCGTAATTGCTTTGTGGCCTCAGATTATCCATGAAAGATTGAAGACTATCCACGTATTCCGAAACGTTTATTTTATCTGGAGATTGATTGAAGAAATGCCTGGTAGCCCGGTACCAACGATAATTCATAGGAGCATCAAAGACATCTCCTCTCAGAACGGGTTCAGGATCCAGAAGATGATCCGGAAAAAGCTCCCACCAGATTTCTCCCAGGAGATAAGCGTCCGGATTTATGGATCTAACAAAACTTCTGTAATCACGCCAAAACTCAAGACCTACTTCTGCCGCTACATCAAGCCTGTAGCCATCAACTCCATCCGAAGGATCTCCATCTCCATTTGGATCGAGCCACCGCTGTGTTACATCAAATATATGTTGTTTTGCTGCGGCACTATAAATATCGGCTTCAAAAACATGTACTCCTTCGCTATGATCAACCCGGTAGGTTTCGCGAATTTCAGGTAATGAAAAAACGCCTACCCAACCACGATAGGCAAATTCATTTTCACTTGTACCCGGATCATCAAATTCATCGATGAAGTACCAGTCTGTGAATTCACTTTCCTGTTGTTTTTCGAGGATATCCTTCCACGCCCAGAACTCTATTCCTGTATGATTCCAGCTGAAATCCAGGATCACTTTAATATCCCGGTTGTGAAACTCCTCGATTACTTTTAGAAAAAGGCGATCTGCACTCGTCCATTGCCACGTACTCGGATCGGTTGGATTCTCAGATGCAATCAATTCTGCGTCACCTCTGGGGTCGGGGCCAAAATTTCGGTCAATATGATGCCAGTTTCTTGCATCAAATTTATGCAACGATGGGGCGTCGTTAAGCGGATTAAAATAAACGGCAGTTATCCCTAACGAATCCAGATAATCAATTTTGTCCAATACCCCCTGTAAATCACCTCCATAACGCCGTAACTGCGCTTTTTGCCCGAAATAGTTGAGTTCATTGCCAAAGAAATCGGTAATTCCATCAAGCTCATCCCAGTATACATCGGGCGCATACCAATCATGTCCCCAGGGGGTCACTTCCCAACTATCCGGAACTGTACCCGGATATGCACCAACAATATCCTCTTTCGTCGGATCATTGGATGGATCTCCATTTCTGAATCGTTCAACAAAAATTTGATACCAAATGGCTTCTTTACTCCACTCAGGTGGATTTTCAAAGGCTGTTTCAGTTTGAGATTCTGCCTGAGAACAGGACATGCCAGTGACGATCAAGACGAACAGGAGTACGAGAGTGGTAAATCGCATAGTAAGATTATTCGGATTAGTAGGGCACAGAGTACATTTTTTTTGGGAAACTAAACGGGCAAATCTTGATAAATTAATTGCAGAATTTGACCACGAAGAATCACTGATCCAAGTTAACCGACTTTGCCCTATATTCCCCGCTCGAAAAGCATATTGATGACCAGCTACAGAATAGGCGTTTTAACTGCACTTTTATTGATATCAGCTTCATCCCTGTACGCATTTCAAGGGAAACAAAGTGATAGCGAGAGCAACGTTCACCAGCTTTTGGTGGAGCAACGTTCAAAATTTAGTAACCAAACAGAGTTAGAGCTTGAAAATGATGATAGTTCGGCAGATTCTACAAAAAGGTATGAGTGGACTAAATCCTGGATGCTTAATCTTAGTGGTAACCAGGCTACCTATCGAAATTGGAGTCAGGGTGGAGTAAATACGATAGCGACAACTGCATCTACTCTGGCCAGGTTTCGCTTATTAGCTCCCACATTCTCAAACACAATACGATTCAATTTCCAGTTAGGCCAAACGTGGCTTGATGGGGAAGATTCCAGGAAAACGGCAGATTTGATTAATGTGAGGAATAAGGTTGATTACTTTTTGGGATCAAACAAGATAAGCGCATTTGTTGAGGTAGATTTTCGGACTCAATTTGTTAAAGGTTTTGATGACGATAACGAAACGGTGATTTCTGCTTTCATGGCACCGGGATACTTAACGGAATCCATTGGGTTTTCATACCAGCCAACTACTGATATTTCTACACAACTTGGGGTTGGGTTAAGGCAAACCTTTGTACGGGTAGATTCCCTGGATCAGTTCTATGGGTTAGATGAGGATGAAGATTTCAGGGCGGAGGGCGGTTTGACGGTTGCCATAACCGTGGACCAGGAATTTGCAGAAACCTTTAAATATTCCGGCGAGCTTACCACCTTTACCAACTTGTTACTACCTGTTCGAAGAACGGATTTCATTTTCAGAAACGAGCTCTCAGGAAAACTGAACAGTTTCCTGTCAACAGTTATTCAATTTGAAGTGGTGTTTGATGACGACGTGAGTAACAAACTACAGATGAGGCAGGCAATCTCTGTGGGTTTGAATATAAAACTGCTCTAATTCGTTTTCATTTATAAGAAGTCCGTACTATTTTCTTCAGGCAGACGATCAACCTCCTCATCTATTTACTTAATGCATAAAAGAGCATTACCCATTCTTGTAGTTGGTTTAGGAATTCTATTAACGGCCTGTTCGAGCGAAAAACGGTTTTCAAAGGTTTCTTCCTCTCAATCCGGAATCGACTTCGAAAACGTTCTTGTTGAAGATACTACCTTCAATTTTTTGAATTACCTCTATTACTATAACGGAGGAGGGGTGGCCGCAGGCGATATCAATAATGATGGGTTGGATGATCTGTTTTTCACCTCCAATCAAAATGAAAACAAGTTATACCTGAACAAAGGGGGATTTCAATTTGATGATATCACCGAGTCTGCGGGGATTATTCATCAGCCAGGAAGTTGGTCTACCGGGGTTTCGATGGCCGACTTAAACGGAGATGGCTGGCTGGATATTTATGTAAGTAATGTTAACTACCTGAGCAGGACGGGACGAAATCAGCTATTCATTAACAATCAGGATGGTACGTTCAGTGAGCAAGCTGCTTTATATGGACTGGATGTTGAAGCATATTCGGTTCAATCTGCCTATCTGGATTATGACAAAGACGGTGACCTGGATCTGTTTTTATTAAATCACTCGGTGCATTCTATTTATTCATATGCTCCTATTGAGTCCCGGGAGCGTGTTGATCCAAAATCCGGGGATCGATTATTTCGAAATGACGGGGAGTCTTTCACGGATGTTAGTGAAGAAGCTGGCATTTACAGTAGCGCGCTTGGATTCGGATTGGGGGTAACCATCAGTGATATTAACGAGGATGGCTGGCCTGATATTTATGTAGCAAATGATTTTCATGAAGATGATTACCTGTACCTGAACCAGCAAGACGGTACTTTTAAAGAATCATTGCGCGAATCTGTACGTCATACCAGTCAGTTCTCTATGAGTGTAGATGTAGCCGATATCAATAATGATGGGAAAAAGGATATAGCTACTACCGATATGCTTCCGTTCGATGAGCAAATTCTGAAGAGTTCGGGTGGAGGGGACACCTACCAGGTAGCGAGAATAAAAGAGAGCTATGGATACTACCCACAATATGCGAGAAATATGCTTCAGCTTAATGTGGGGAATAACGCTAATGGAATTCCCCTTTATAGCGAAATCGGGTACATAGCAGGAATCGAAGCCACCGATTGGAGCTGGAGCGGGTTATTGGCAGATTTGGATAATGACGGGTTGAGGGATTTTTATATCGCTAACGGCATTTACCGAAGACCGAATGACCTGGACTATATTAAATACATATCCAGTTCAGATGTACAGGGTTCTTTGCAGCGGGGCATTAATCCGGAGAACCTGAAGTTGGTGCAGCGAATGCCTCAGCTTAAAATTCCGAATGCTGTTTTTAAGAACAACGGAGACCTGACATTTTCTGATTTATCCGAAAACTGGGGACTCGGTGACGAGAGTTATTCAAACGGAACCGCTTATTCCGATCTTGACAATGACGGAGATCTGGACCTGGTGGTGAATAATGTAAACCAGCCTGCATTTGTTTATCGCAATGAATCTACATCGAGTGAAAATCCCGGGAATTTCCTGCAATTTCATTTAATGGGCGATGATAGAAATACATCAGGTATTGGAGCCAGGATCCTCCTTTATGCGGGTTCATCAAAAAAAGTAGTGGAGCAGTCCCCTGTTCGGGGATTTCAGTCCTCGGTATCGCATGTACTTCATGTTGGGCTTGGAGAGATTACTGAGATAGATTCGCTTCGGATCATTTGGCCAGACGATCGAACAGAAAAAAAGGAAAATGTCCGGGTGAATACGTTGGTTCATCTCAGTCAATCCCTAACGAGAGACAGATATTCATATCCATCAAAAAGTGATGAGGATACTTTCTTTACAGACATTACACAGCAATCTGGAGTGAGTTTTACCCATCGGGAAAATGAATTTATCGATTTTGATATTGAGCGCTTGATTCCGCACATGCGATCTACGCTCGGTCCTCCGATTGCGGTGGCCGACATTAACGCTGATGGATTAGAGGATTTTTTTATAGGGAATGCCGCACTCCAGACGGCAGAAATATGGCTTCAAAATCCCAACAGTACATTTTCAAAAAAAGAAATCTCCGAGCTATTCTCTGACCGCTTTAATGAGGATACCGATGCCATATTCTTCGATGCAAATGGCGATGAGTACCCCGATTTGTTTGTAACAAGCGGAGGAGGACAGGTTGTAGGTCAATTCCGCGAATTACTGGATAGGTTGTACATCAATGATGGGAATGGAGATTTCATCTTTTCAAATGCTATCCCGGATATGTATACCAATTCATCTACTGTATCGAGTGGTGATTTTGATAACGATGGGAATGAAGATCTATTCATCGGGGGCCTGAGTATTCCGAATATTTACGGATTAAATCCGGTCAGTTTTCTACTCCAGAATGATGGAAGGGGTGGATTCGTCGATGTAACGGATATCATTGCTCCTCAGCTTAGAAATGTAGGCATGGTGACCGATTCTGATTGGTTCGATGTAGACGAAGACGGGGATTCCGATTTGATACTAGTCGGAGAATGGATGCCCATAACCGTGTTTTCAAATATACTTACAGAGGTTGCCAATGCTGACACACTAACTACCATTTTCAAAGACATTACTTCTGATTTGGGGTTCAGTAATACCGAAGGTTGGTGGAATACCCTCGAGATCGAGGATCTTGATATGGATGGAGATCTGGATATGTTAGCCGGGAACCTGGGACTCAATTCTTATCTTAAAGCCACGCCTGATGATCCGGTTAAATTGTACCTAAACGATTTTGATAACGATCAGAAAGGAGATCCCATTTTGGTGCGCAACGTTAAGGATAGAGAATATCCGGTTGCACTGGTTGATGAGCTTTTTGAGCAAATGAGTAGCATGCGTAGGGATTTCAACTCCTACATAGATATATCCAATAAAACGTTTGATGAATTATTCGAATCCACCCGGATAGACAGCTCTGTCAAGAAGCGAGTTAATATGTTTGAGTCTATTGCTATTGAAAATAGGGGACAGGGTTCATTTGAAATCAAACCTCTGCCAATGCAGGTACAGGTTTCTCCAATCTTTGACTTTTATGTATCTGACCTGAATGCAGATGGCAAAAAGGAGATTTACGCCAATGGTAATTTTTATGGAGTACGTCCCTTTTTTGGCAGGTATGATGCCAGTTATGGAAATGTATTTTCGATAGATGAAGATTTCTCCATGAGTTCTTATCCCATTGATAAAAATGGAATCCATTTAAAGGGAGAGGTCAGGGATTCAAAAGAAATTAACCTCGCTAATGGAGAAAAGGCACTTATCCTGTCGCAAAGTGATGGAGAACTAATTATACTTAAACTGAATCAGCAAACGGAATAAGACCATTTTATTGATATGAAGCTCAAGAAAAAAGCTTTCGGGACATCACTACTAGTCCTTAGTATGTTCATGATATCAGGATGCCAAGAGACAAAGTCACCTGAGTTAGCAGGTGTGACGAACCCTGAATTAATACATGATGCAGTGCACAAACTAACGAATATAATGGTGCACGATATATTTTCCCCACCAGTAGCCAGCAGGGTATATGGGTATGCCTCTATTGCAGCTTATGAAGCGATAGCACTCAATGATGCGGCTTACAGTTCATTAGCAGGACAACTTAACGAGTTTGAACAAGGCCCTTCTGTATCGAACCCAGATGTAGTATTGGAGTTTGCCAGTCTTCATGCATTTTTGAAAGTAAGTGAAGAGCTTATTTTCTCGACAGAGATGTTAACCGAATTTCAGGACTCTCTGTATCAGTCCTTGAGGAAAAATGGGTTTTCGCGATCGGAATTTGAGGCATCAAAGGCTTATGGGGAAAAAGTAGCAGCTCATGTAATTGACTGGTTAAAAACTGACTATTACAATGAAACGAGAGGAACCGAAAAGTATCCCGTACTCGATGAGCCCGGACGTTGGATTCCAACCCCACCTGCTTATATGGATGCAATTGAGCCCAGCTGGAACAAACTCAGACCCTTTGTAATGGCTGCTGCTGATCAATTTAAGCCGGAAGCGCCTGTTCCTTTTAGTATGGAAGCAGGGAGTGAATTTTACAACCAAACAATGGAAGTGTATGAGATCGGGAATAATCTAACCGAAGAACAAATCGAAATAGCCGAATTCTGGGACTGCAATCCTTTTGCCATGCAATTAAGGGGACATTTTATGTTCTCCATCAAAAAACTTACACCAGGAGGGCACTGGATGGGTATTGCTGGAATTGCTTCAGAATCAGTTGATGCAGATTATCGGAGAAGTACAGAAGCATACGCGATTACTTCCATCGCTTTATACGACGCATTTATAAGTGCCTGGGATGAAAAGTACCGGAGCAATTTAATTCGACCTGAAACAGTGATCAATCAGCATATTGATCCGGAGTGGATGCCACTATTACAAACCCCTCCTTTTCCCGAGTATACAAGCGGGCATAGCGTGATTTCCAGAGCTGCTGCTGAGGTTCTTACCGACTTATTTGGTGATAACTTTTACTTCGAGGATACTACGGAAATAGAGTATGGATTACCTATGCGCGCTTTTGATTCATTTTTTGAGGCTTCTGATGAAGCCGCGGTAAGTAGGCTATATGGAGGAATTCATTACCGAATGGCAGCAGATAACGGAATTACTCAGGGCTCTGGAGTAGGGAAACTTGTCGCCCAGCAGCTTAACCTGGGAACAGAGCCTATTGCTACTAATAACGACAATCAATAAGTCATTAAAAAACAAAATGATTTGCCGGGCGAATTGAGTTAAGAAAAATTCTCATCATAACTAAGTTTTTATACGCCCTAATATATATTGCTTAAAAAAATAAGTAGAACACTATAGTTATTTGATTCTACACTCTCTCTTCCAAAAGTTGATTGCTGAACGTAATCGTATGCACTTAATTGTTGGTTCGGTGACCCTCTATGTCATTATGGATCATGTTGCTAGAATACCTGTTGAACAGAAATAAAAAAAGCCTCTGAATTGAAAAGAAATAAGCAGCATATTCTGGTTCGAAGTTGTATAAATACAGTGACCGTTTTGGGAATTTTTCCCAGGTATAAGCGAATTATTTTGGGTTGCAATTTAAAACTACAATGCACAACTTTTCGATGGAGTCAGGATTTTACTCACTATGGTCATCTATGTAATCACTCACAACAAGGCTATGGAAGCGCTACGATTTAATATTGGAAGCGGTTACAGGCATAGTTACCCTGCTCATTCTCAATCTAACCAATAAACTAAACCACAAGTTATGCTCAATAATTGGATACTATCCAACTTGCTGGCTAAGATCACAAAATCTATCCTCTGCTTTTCGCTTGGAGTTTTTATGGTAGTTTTGTTAGCAGATACAAGTTCAGCACAATCAAGACAAACAATAACTGGTACGGTTACTGATGCTGCCGACGGGACTGGAATTCCTGCGGTTAATATTGTAGTAAAAGGTACACTTATAGGTACGTCCTCAAATATTGATGGTACATACTCTCTTTCAGTTCCTAGTGATGCTGAGACCTTAGTTTTTTCTTCTATCGGTTATGTTACTGTAGAAGTACAAATTAATGGAAGAACCAGTATTGATGTAGAAATGTCTCAGGACGTTCAATTCTTAGATGATGTAGTTGTAGTAGGTTACGGCTCTCAAGACGAAAAAGAAATTACTTCTTCGGTTGCAACGATCAGCGAAGCAGAATTCAACCAGGGTAACGTAAACGAACCCGCTCAATTACTTCAAGGGAAGGTTCCTGGTTTAAGTATTTACAACAGAGGTGGAGATCCGAATTCTACTCCAACCATTCGACTTCGTGGTATTTCTACGGTAGGGGCGAATACTGAGCCACTTGTGGTAATCGATGGTGTAATTGGTGCGTCTCTGGACAATGTTGACCCGAATGATATTGAATCCATCAACGTACTTAAGGACGGTTCTGCTGCCGCGATTTATGGTACGCGCGGATCATCTGGGGTAATTCTTGTTACTACCAAGAAAGGGGTAAGAGCTACCTCAGCCACTTCAGGGACCGATAATACTCGAATCGACTACAATGGGTACTTAGCAATTGATGCTATTGAGAACACCATTGATATTATGACTCGTGACGAGTACGTAAACGCTGGTGGTAATGATTTAGGAAGTAATACCGACTGGGTAGACCTTGTAACCCGAACAGGGATATCACAGGTTCACAATGTTGCAGTTTCTGGTGGTTCAGTAAATACTACATACCGTGTTTCTACAAATATCAGGGATATCAATGGTATTCTTGAAGATTCCGGATTTGATCAGATCAACGCTCGTGCAAACATTAATCACTCTGCACTGGATAACAAGTTAAATCTTAACCTGAACCTTTCTGCTACGAAAAGAGAACAAGAGTTTTCTTTCAATGAGGCTTTGAGATATGCTACTCTATATAATCCAACTGCTCCAGTTCGATTTGATAACGGAGATTATTTCCAGGCTATTCTATTTGACAATTTCAACCCTGTTGCAATTATCGAACAGAATGTAAGTGAAGGAGAAAGAAAGGACATCAACTTTAATGTACAGGCCGATTATTCGTTCACTGATAATATCTCGTTGAATGCCAATTTCGGACAGCAGTTCAATTCTTTTTCTAATGCTGAATTCTATCCATCAACCTCATTCTTCCGCGGGTTGAATGCGAATGGTCTCGGAAGAAGATTTTACCAGGATGAGACGTTCACCCTGTTTGAAACTTTCGGTACCTACCGAAATACTTTTGACAAGATCGAGCTAAACCTTACGGCTGGATATTCTTTCCAGGAGCAATATCTTGAAAACCTTTTGATCTCCGTGGATAACTTACCAACGGATGCTCTTGGTTATCACGGTATGGATTTATCTGGTTTTGAAAGATTTAACGGAACTTCTGCCGGTACTGACCTGCAAACATTTGGTTCACCAGACGAACGCATTATCGCTTACTTTGGTAGATTAAATCTTACCTTTGATAACGCAATATTTTTCAATGCTTCCCTTCGTCAGGAAGGTTCCACTAAGCTTGGAGAAGATAACCAATGGGGTTTATTCCCGGCCGTTGGTCTTGGAGCGGATGTGTTAAGCTATGCGCCTCTTGATTTCATGGATGAACTTAGAGTTCGTGTGGGATATGGAGTAACAGGTGCTCTTCCTGGTCCATCTGGATTATCTCAGTCTCAATTTGCCTACGACTTTAACAGCCAGGCAATCACAGCATCAAACGAACCAAACCCAGATTTGAAATGGGAAGAAAAAGCTGAGTTGAATTTTGGTATTGATTTCGGATTAATGGACGAAAGATTATCTGGTTCTATCGATATCTACACCAGAACGATTAATGATTTCATCCTGGAAGTTGATATTCCTGCCGACCAGTCTACTTCTGGTGCTCTTACGCAGTATCAAAACGTTGGTGAGTTAAAAACCAATGGGTTTGAGATTGCTTTGGATTACACGGCTATTCAAAACCAGGATATGCAATGGAATACCGGTATCGTGTTCTCTACCTATGAAACTACTTTGGAAGAGTTCATTATCGAGGAAGAAACCAGAGCTAACTTAGGTGCTCCGGGACAAAACGGTACCGACATGATTCGCGTTGCTGTAGGCGAAGAAATAGGACAAATCTGGGGACCCGTGTTTGATGGTGTAGCCTCTGACGGCTCTCCTACATTCAGAGATTTGAATGGAGATGGTCAATTTATAACTGAGCCGGGTGATGCCTTAGCAGAAAATGGAGATTTCCAACAACTTGGAAGTGGTATTCCTGATTTTGAAATAGGCTGGACAAATACATTGAGTTATCAGAATTGGGATTTAAATGCATTCTTCAGAGGTGCATTTGGCCATAGTCTGGTCAACACGTTCAGAGCATTTTATGAGCCATTAGATGCCGGAGCGATTAACTCCTATAACAGAGTTCTAAGTGATAAATCTGTTGATGGTCTAACCGTTGCTCAGTTCAGCTCGTTGTACGTAGAAGAGGCTGACTTTGTACGCCTTGATAACTTAACTCTTGGATATAATTTTGACGTAGCCGAAAATGCTACTTTGAGAAACCTACGGGCCTATTTCTCAATTCAGAATGCCTTTACAATTACAAACTACTCCGGAATTGATCCCGAGCCCGTTTTGCAGGACTTCGGTGATGTAGATAACGGTGGTCGACCAAGCGATACCCCAGATGTATTATCACCAGGTATTGACAGACGTTACAACTACTTTACTGCCCGTACCTTCACGTTCGGTGTACAAGTTGGATTCTAATTCTAAATATCTATTCATATGAAATATTTAAACAGAATATTATTAGTCACTCTTACAGTTTTTGTAGGATATGCATGTTCGGATTTGGATGAGAACCTCCGAGGAGATCTCACTTCGCCGCAAGAAGATGTGAATAACGAAGGCTTTGGAAATACTCCAAATGTCAACGGTACTATTCCATCAGATGGATTGAGCGCAGCCTACGCTACACTTTTAAACGGTACTGCTCAGCACGAGAATTACTTCACGATCACTGGAGTATCAACGGATGAGCTGGCAATTACTCAAAAAGGTGGTGACTGGTTTGATGGTGGTATCTGGTTGAACATGCATCGCCATGATTTCAGGCCTACTAACCCTGGAATAAATAATGCATGGACAACAACCTATGCTGGTATTACAGAGGCAAATACGCTTCTTGCATCTGGAAGTCTTAGTGCAAATCAAACAGCACAAATGAGAACGCTTCGTGCGTATTATTACTGGAGACTAATGGACACATTTGGCCGGGTTAAAATTATTACTACCCCGGGTGGTGATGCTCCACAAGTAGATCGTCCTGCTGTTTACGCTTTTGTAATAAGTGAACTTCTTGCTGCAATACCTGATTTAGGTACCAACAATGGATATTCCAGGTTAAACGAGTATTCAGCTTATGCTATGTTAGCCGAGTTATATCTTAACGCTGAGGTTTATACACGACCTTATCCATACACTCCTGGCACAGGAACAGCGGCCTGGCAAGATGCGATCGACGCAGCCGATATGGTAATCAACTCAGGTGTGTACGATCTGGATTCTGATTATGCATCGGTTTTTGCTCCTGATAATGTGGACAATGTTGAGCATATCTTTATTGCTCCATTCGATCAGACTACGGGTACAGGTATGAACTTTGCTCAAATGACCCTTCACTACCCAAGCCAGTTGGTATATGATCTTGCAGAGCAACCATGGAACGGATACTCTTCCTTGGAGGCATTTTACAACTCATACGACGCAACTGACGTTCGTAGAGCCGCAAACTTTATTGAAGGAGCTCAAATTCAATTGGATGGTAATCCTGCATTGGATGTGGCTTTTGACCAGGCGGATCCGGATGGAGCTCCTGTAAATTACACTCCATTTATTAATGAATTGGCTCCAAATGGTTCACGCCAGGGTGGTGTAAGAATGGGTAAATTCTCCTTTAAGATCGGTCAGGGCAACGAGATGGATAATGATTATACCTTCTTACGCTATGCGGATGTCCTAATGGTAAAAGCTGAAGCTGTTGCTCGTCGTGATAGCGACTGGAGTAACGCAACTACGCTTGGTTTGGTGAATCAAATCAGAACCCGTGCCGGCGTATCAGCTTATACTACTCTTGATGGACCTGAGTTCTTGGCTGAATTAGGACGTGAGTTCTTCCAGGAGTCGAAGCGAAGAACGGATTTAATCCGATTTGGTGCTTGGGGCAATGCATGGTGGGAAAAAGCAGCACATAGCGACGACTATAAAAATGTAATGCCAATTCCTTTAGACCAAATCAACGCTACTACTGACGGTTCTTTAACTCAGCACGCTGATTACTAATCAAAAGTAGTACAACATTTTCATAGGGTTGCTATATTCTAGCAACCCTATTTTTTTATCATCTATGCGGACCTGGGTTTTAGTACCACTACTAGTTTTCGGGCTTATATTTTGTACAAGAGAATCGAGTTCTCTGTTTGAGGATCTTTCAGGGGAATCGAACATCGAATTTTCGAACGATCTCACTTTTACCAGGGATCTCAATCCCTACACATATCGCAATTTCTATAATGGGGGTGGGGTAGCTTTAGGGGATATCAATAACGATGGCCTGCTGGATATCTTCTTTGTGGGCAATCAGGTTGATAACAAGCTTTACCTGAACAAAGACGATTTCATTTTTGAAGATATTACAGTCAAAGCTGGGGTAGGCTCACCGGATGTATGGTCAACAGGTGTAAGCCTGGCTGATGTTAATGGTGATGGCTGGCTGGATATTTATGTTTCTAAGTCAGGGACTCCCTCCGGATCCAATAGGAATAACGAGCTTTTCATAAACAACGGAGATCTTACCTTTACTGAATCCGCAGAAAGCTATGGCATTAATGACCTCGGTTTATCAAACCACTCTGTTTTCTTTGATTATGATAAAGATGGCGACCTGGATTTGTATCTGTTAAATAACTCGTTTTCTCCGGTTGGCGGTTTTGATATGGTTGATGGCATGCGCGATATCCGGGACCCGGAAGGTGGGAATAAATTGTATAGAAACGATGGGGATACGTTTACCGATGTTAGTGCGGAGGCGGGCATTTACGGTAGTAAAATAGGCTTCGGTTTAGGTGTGAGTATTGGAGATCTCAATGGAGATTTATGGCAGGATATTTATGTGTCCAACGACTTCTTTGAACGGGATTACCTGTACATCAATAACCAGGATGGTACGTTTAGAGAAGAAGTAGAAGAAGGAACAGGTTCCATAAGTATGAATTCTATGGGAGCAGATATAGCTGATCTAAACTATGATGGAAGTCCTGAGATTTTCGTTACCGATATGCTCCCCGAACCTGAAGATCGGTTCAAAACAAAGACGGCATTTGACACCTGGGACCGATACCAACAGAAAGTTGAGAATGGGTATCATCAGCAGTACACCAGAAATTCACTTCAGTTAAATAAAGGAGAGGGCAATTTTGCTGAGGTGGGCAGATTTTTAGACGTTGAAGCCACTGACTGGAGTTGGGCAGCACTCATCGCTGACTTCGATTTAAATGGGATACCTGACCTTTTTGTCGCCAATGGTATCTACCAGGATTTAACCGACATGGATTATGTGACCTATTACTCTGATCCTGAACTTTTTGAATCTGTAATCAAAGAAGATCGCCCAATTGAGGAGCTTTTCGGAGCCATCCCTTCCGTACCGATATCGAATTACATGTATTCGGGGGAAGGGGAGCTGGCCTTTACGAATAAGGCGGAGGAATGGGGACTTGGGGAGCCGGGTTTTTCGAACGGTTCGGCCTACGGGGACCTGGACAATGACGGAGATTTGGACCTGGTGGTCAATAACGTAAATATGCCGGCCTTTGTGTACCGTAATACTGCCGCCGATCGTGAGCTTGGCCACTGGCTGATGGTCTCCCTGGAAGGGGAAGGAGCCAATACCCAGGCGATAGGCGCTCAGCTAAGCGTATGGGCAGCAGGACGGCTCTACTGGCGCGAGCAGGTACTCCAGCGGGGTTTCCAGAGCACAGTAGACGCCCGCCTTCATGTGGGGCTGGGGCAGAACGCGGTCATTGATTCGCTGCTACTGACCTGGCCGGACGGGCGCGTGACCCGGATGCAGGAGGTGGCAGCCAATCAGCTACTCACCCTGCGCCAGGCTGAAGCAGACGGGCCACGGCAGGAACGGGCCTCCGAAGCAAGCACCCCGTTTTTTACCCAGGCCGGGGCCCCGATCGATTGGACCCACACCGAAAATGCGTTTGTAGATTTCGACCGCGACCGGCTGGTCTTCCACATGCGCTCGACAGAAGGCCCGGCCGGGTGTGTGGACGCGAGTGGCCAGCTGCTCTACCTGGGTGGAGCCAAAGACCAGCCTGGCAGCCTGTTCCAGAGGCAGGGAGAGGGCTGGGGGGAAGTCTTCACCACCGAGGCGCTTCCCGAGGATACCGACTGCGTGTTCTTTGACGCCGATGGAGACGGGGACAGCGATGTGTATGTGGCCAGCGGGGGCAACGAATTTAGTTCTTCCTCCGAAGGGCTGCTCGACCGGTTGTACCTGCAAACTCCCCAGGGATGGCAGGCCTCCCGGGGACTGGGGGCGGCCAATGGCTTTACTTCCTCGGGCACGGTGAGTGCAGGGGATTGGGATCAGGACGGGGATATGGACCTGTTTGTAGGAGAGCGGCTCAAGCCTTTTGCCCTGGGCACCCCGGTAAGCGGGCGGCTGTTGGAAAACGACGGGGCCGGTACCTTCAGCGATGTCACCCGGGAGCGTGCTCCGGGCCTTTCTGATTCCGGGATGTTTACCGGGAGCGGTTTTGGAGATATCGACGGGGACGGAGACCTGGATTTGATCACCGCCGGGGAATGGGCGCCCATCCGGGTGCTGCTGAATCAGCGCAGCCAAACCGGGGAAGCTACGTTCACCGAGGCTACCGAACAGGCCGGACTGGGAGTATCTAACGGCTGGTGGAACCAGGTGCTGCTGACCGACTGGGACTCCGATGGCCACCTGGATATAATCGGGCTCAACCACGGGCTGAACTCACGGTTCCGGGCCAGCCAGGAGCAACCGGCGAGCCTGTGGGTGGGAGATTTTGATGGGAACGGGTCCACCGAACAGATCCTGACGACCTACAATGGGGACCAGGCCTACCCGATGGTGCTTCGGCACAACCTGGTGGACCAGTTACCGGGGCTCAAGCGCAAGTACCTGAAGTACGAGGCGTATAAGGAGCAGACGATCGAGGACATTTTTACCCCCGAAGAGCGTGCCAGGGGGAACCAGCTGATGGCCTACACCCTGGCCAGCACGGTGTACTGGGGCAATGGGGATGGTACGTTTACCGCCCAGGAGCTGCCGATGGCGGCCCAACTGGCCCCGATGTATGCGGGGGTGCTGCACCAGGTGGACGGGCAGGGAACTCCTGAACTAATCCTGGGAGGCAACCTGTATGGGGTGAAGCCGGAGGCGGGGCGTTATGATGCTTCCTTCGGAGAGGTGCTACAGTTGGGACCCGGCCGGGCGATCCGGGCCCTACCAGCCACCCAGACGGGAGTAAAAGTAGATGGCCAGATCCGGCAACTACTCCCGCTTAGTTCTACCCGGCTGTTGATCCTGCGCAACGACAAGACACCCATACGCCTGCAAACTCAATAAGTGATTGGATGATTATTAAAGAAAATAGTTTAACAGCAATTCTAAGCAGTCTGGCTTTCCTGGTTTTCCTGGTTTCGAATTGTGACCAGGAACCAAAAACGGAATATCAAAAAGAAATTGATCAGGCTCTTGTAAGTCAGGTTGAAAAAGACAGCTTGATTCTGGAATACAAGTTTGGAATGACAAAGGAAGAGTTTTTTGAATATTCCTGGGATATAAATAAACAAGGTGTGGTAGTAAATGGTGCAGGTGCTGAAATTGTGCAGGATGTTGATTGGTTGAAGTCTCCTGCCAGGAGATCTTTTTACCCAAATTTTATTGAGGATCAAGTCGTACAACTTCCGGTTGATTACTCCTATAATGGCTGGGCGCCCTGGAATTCCCATTTGGTTTCCGATAGTCTCTTGGTTGATCTAATAGATAATATTGAAAGTGAATATGGAGGTACTTTTAAAAACAGGGTGATTGAAAATGGGGATACAGTATATTATCAGGTTCAGGGCAATAGAGAAATCCGAGTAGAAACCATGGATCAAACAAAGGTCAGGGTTACTTTCACTGATCTTTCAAAACTTACATCAGGTACAAACTAATATGCTTTCAAGGGTCTTAAAAACTTATTCGATCATTTTTCTGGCTGTAATCTCAGCAAGTTGTAGCATAGAAAACGAACCCCCACTTTTTGAAACAGTAAGTGAAAGCGAATCCGGGATTCGTTTCGAAAATCCACTCGATTTTGACCGGGATTTTAACATCTATAAGTATCGCAATTTCTATAACGGAGGGGGAGTAGCCTTTGGCGATATAAATAACGACGGCCTGCTTGATGTGTATTTAACGGCTAATATGCGTCCAAATCGCCTCTTTTTGAATAAAGGGAATTTCCAGTTTGATGACATTACAGAGCAAGCGGGTATTGCTGGCGTTCGTTCCTGGAGCACGGGTGTAAGTATGGCCGATATTAACGGAGATGGGTATATCGATATTTATGTATCCAACTCAGGAGATGTGGAAGGTGACAACAAGCAAAATGAGCTTTTCATAAACAACGGAGATCTTACTTTCACTGAATCTGCGGAAGAGTTTGGGCTTGCCGATCAGGGGTTCTCAACCCAGGCTTCCTTTTTTGACTACGATAAAGATGGCGACCTGGATTTATACCTTCTGAATAACTCTTACCGGGCTATCGGAAGTTTTAATCTTCAGGTAAATGAAAGAAGTTCCCGGGATGAAGTGGGAGGAGATAAACTGTACCGAAATGACGGGGATACGTTTACCGATGTAAGTGCGGAGTCAGGTATTTATGGAAGTATCATTGGATTTGGGCTCGGCGTCACTATCTCTGACGTTAACAGGGATGGCTGGTTGGATTTGTATGTGTCCAACGACTTCTTTGAACGGGATTACCTGTACATCAATAACCAGGACGGAACCTTTACTGAAGTACTCGAGGGATCTATTAAAAGTATTAGCGGTGCTTCCATGGGAGCGGATGCCGCAGACATTAACCACGACGGATATCCCGAAGTTTTTGTAACCGAAATGCTTCCTGAACCCGAAGAGCGTGTTAAAACAGTTACTACTTTTGAGAATTGGGATAAGTATCAATTCAATATCGAAAATGGGTACTACCATCAATTCACCCGTAATATGTTTCAGCTTAACAATCGGGACGGTTCTTTTAGTGAAGTTGGCCGGATTACTGGCGTCGAAGCCACTGATTGGAGCTGGGCAGCTTTAATGAATGATTTTGATCATAATGGTTATACAGATTTATTTGTGGCTAATGGAATCTATCAGGATTTAACAGATCAGGACTACATCCAATATGTATCCAGCAATGAAATCATTCAGACCATAACGGGGGGTGGCGAGGTAGATTACCAGCAGTTAATCGATTTGATCCCTTCGGTACCGATATCGAATTACATGTATTCGGGAGAAGGGGAGCTGGCCTTTACGAATAAGGCGGAGGAATGGGGACTTGGGGAGCCGAGTTTTTCGAACGGTTCGGCCTACGGGGACCTGGACAATGACGGAGATTTGGACCTGGTGGTCAATAACGTAAATATGCCGGCCTTTGTGTACCGTAATACTGCCGCCGATCGTGAGCTTGGCCACTGGCTGATGGTCTCCCTGGAAGGGGAAGGAGCCAATACCCAGGCGATAGGCGCTCAGCTAAGCGTATGGGCAGCAGGACGGCTCTACTGGCGCGAGCAGGTACTCCAGCGGGGTTTCCAGAGCACAGTAGACGCCCGCCTTCATGTGGGGCTGGGGCAGAACGCGGTCATTGATTCGCTGCTACTGACCTGGCCGGACGGGCGCGTGACCCGGATGCAGGAGGTGGCAGCCAATCAGCTACTCACCCTGCGCCAGGCTGAAGCAGACGGGCCACGGCAGGAACGGGCCTCCGAAGCAAGCACCCCGTTTTTTACCCAGGCCGGGGCCCCGATCGATTGGACCCACACCGAAAATGCGTTTGTAGATTTCGACCGCGACCGGCTGGTCTTCCACATGCGCTCGACAGAAGGCCCGGCCGGGTGTGTGGACGCGAGTGGCCAGCTGCTCTACCTGGGTGGAGCCAAAGACCAGCCTGGCAGCCTGTTCCAGAGGCAGGGAGAGGGCTGGGGGGAAGTCTTCACCACCGAGGCGCTTCCCGAGGATACCGACTGCGTGTTCTTTGACGCCGATGGAGACGGGGACAGCGATGTGTATGTGGCCAGCGGGGGCAACGAATTTAGTTCTTCCTCCGAAGGGCTGCTCGACCGGTTGTACCTGCAAACTCCCCAGGGATGGCAGGCCTCCCGGGGACTGGGGGCGGCCAATGGCTTTACTTCCTCGGGCACGGTGAGTGCAGGGGATTGGGATCAGGACGGGGATATGGACCTGTTTGTAGGAGAGCGGCTCAAGCCTTTTGCCCTGGGCACCCCGGTAAGCGGGCGGCTGTTGGAAAACGACGGGGCCGGTACCTTCAGCGATGTCACCCGGGAGCGTGCTCCGGGCCTTTCTGATTCCGGGATGTTTACCGGGAGCGGTTTTGGAGATATCGACGGGGACGGAGACCTGGATTTGATCACCGCCGGGGAATGGGCGCCCATCCGGGTGCTGCTGAATCAGCGCAGCCAAACCGGGGAAGCTACGTTCACCGAGGCTACCGAACAGGCCGGACTGGGAGTATCTAACGGCTGGTGGAACCAGGTGCTGCTGACCGACTGGGACTCCGATGGCCACCTGGATATAATCGGGCTCAACCACGGGCTGAACTCACGGTTCCGGGCCAGCCAGGAGCAACCGGCGAGCCTGTGGGTGGGAGATTTTGATGGGAACGGGTCCACCGAACAGATCCTGACGACCTACAATGGGGACCAGGCCTACCCGATGGTGCTTCGGCACAACCTGGTGGACCAGTTACCGGGGCTCAAGCGCAAGTACCTGAAGTACGAGGCGTATAAGGAGCAGACGATCGAGGACATTTTTACCCCCGAAGAGCGTGCCAGGGGGAACCAGCTGATGGCCTACACCCTGGCCAGCACGGTGTACTGGGGCAATGGGGATGGTACGTTTACCGCCCAGGAGCTGCCGATGGCGGCCCAACTGGCCCCGATGTATGCGGGGGTGCTGCACCAGGTGGACGGGCAGGGAACTCCTGAACTAATCCTGGGAGG
>Ga0207422_1000976_pt1 | contig 70107 bp, 49 predicted proteins | sample MarCyaLeptolynsp_FD_187757 | JGI IMG/M metagenome (GOLD analysis project Ga0207422, IMG submission 187757) | Marine cyanobacterial communities from Panama - species 1 Leptolyngbya sp. (SPAdes) | ecosystem: Environmental > Aquatic > Marine > Unclassified | place: Panama: Panama City | collected...
TGGTGGTTTGCGTGGAGCATCATGATCGGCCAGTTCGTGGCGCGCTTTGTCGGTGGCTTGCGCACTTATCAGCTGATGCTGGCGCTGCTGATCATTCCATCAATCCCGATCGCGCTGTGGTTCTCAGTACTCTATTTCTATCACACCGAAGCGATCGCGCTGACGGGCGGATTGCGGGTCTGCATGGTCATCGTGGGCGTCATCTTCGTCGTTAACTCACTCGACTCTTTGACGCGGCTCTACTCCGAGAACCTCGGCCTGACGGTCCAACGCCTGGGTGGACCAGGCTATGTCGCCGCGCATTGGGGGCTCTTGTTTGGTCTCATCCTGCTCTACCAGTTCACACCGCTGAAGATCGAGTGGATTGGGCTGGTGGTGATCGGCATCTATTGCGCCATCTATGCCCTGACCTTTATCAGGCGCGAGCAGTTGAAACCCAAGGTGGCCAGACAAGCGGACTAAGATGGAAAAAACGTTCGATTACATCATTGTCGGCGCGGGTTCCGCAGGTTGCGTCCTCGCCAATCGCTTGTCCGCTGGCGGCAAGCATTCGGTTCTATTGCTCGAAGCAGGTGGCAGCGATCGCAATATCCTGATCGCGATGCCGACGGCGCTGTCCTACCCGATGGCGTCCAAGACCTATAATTGGGGTTACGATTCCGATCCCGAGCCGTTTGTGGATAATCGCCGCATCACCTGCCCACGTGGCAAGGGTCTGGGCGGCACCTCATCAATCAATGGCATGGTCTATGTCCGCGGGCATGCCTGCGATTTTGACGAATGGGAAGCCGCGGGCGCGAAGGGCTGGGGCTATGCCGACTGCCTGCCTTATTTCAAGCGCTCTGAAGCCTGGCAAGGTGGCGAGGACGACTATCGCGGCGGCGGCGGACCGCTCGGTGTCTCTGGCGGCAACAACATGACCCGCAACCCGCTCTACCAGGCCTTCATAGATTCCGGGGTCGAGGCCGGATATCCGCGCACAGACGATTATAATGGCTATTGTGGTGAAGGTTTCGGCCAAATGCACATGACCGTGTCTGGCGGGGTCCGGGAGTCGACGTCTCGCGCCTATCTACGCCCAGCGATGCGGCGCCCTAATCTGACTGTGATGAAACGGGTAATGGTCGATCGCCTCGTTCTGGAGCAGAAGCGCGTCATCGGCATAATCGGTACGCACAAAGGCAAGCCGATCGAATTGAAGGCGGGAAAAGAAGTCATTCTGTCAGCCGGATCAATCGCTTCGCCGATGATCCTGCAGCGATCCGGCATCGGACCTGCGGCACTGCTCTCACGCGTTGGCGTCACGCCGCAGCATGATTTGCCTGGCGTCGGGCAAAACCTGCAGGACCATCTGGAAGTCTATTTCCAGTTTCATTGCCAACAGCCGGTCAGCCTCAACAGCAAGCTCAATCTGTACAGCAAGTTCTGGATCGGCGCGCGCTGGTTCTTTTTCAAATCCGGCCTCGGCGCGACCAACCATTTTGAATCTTGCGCCTTCATTCGCTCGCGCGCGGGTCTCAAATCGCCAGACATTCAATATCACTTTCTGCCGGCCGCGATGCGCTATGACGGGACGCCATCGATCAAGGGTCACGGATTTCAGGTCCATGTCGGCCCCAACAAGCCGAAAAGCAGAGGGCGCATCGAAATCACCTCCACTGATCCGAACGCGCATCCGAGTATCCTGTTCAACTACTTGCAGCACGAAGATGACATCGCGGCCTGGCGGCAATGCATTCGTCTGACAAGAGAGATCATCGCCCAGCCCGCCATGGACGCCTATCGCGGGGCCGAGCTCCAACCAGGATTAGCGATCCAAGCAGACGAAGATATCGACCGATGGGTGCGCGAGAATGTCGAAAGCGCTTACCATCCCTGCGGAACGGCGCGCATGGGTAAGGCCGACGATCCGAACGTCGTCGTCGATACCGACTGCCGCGTGCGCGGTCTCGAGGGTGTGCGAGTCGTGGATGCTTCCGTCTTCCCGACAGTGCCCTATGGCAACATCAACGCGCCGACGATTATGGTCGCCGAGAAAGCGGCGGACGCGATCCTTGGCAAAGCACCGCTTTCACCTATTGCCGTACCATCATGGATTGATCCGAACTGGCAGACGCAACAAAGATCAGGCACCTCAATACGGACTTGATGAGGATGGTGTCAGTCTAATGCGAACACGTCTCTCTCTCTCAGCGTTTGAGGGCAGACGTCTTCATCCGGCAAGTGCTGTCTTTAGGTATTTCTCGCGATTTACGCTCGACCGACGGCGTGCCTCCTCGATCGCTTGTTGTTCGGACGCTACCAATAGCGCTTCGATCAAACGCGAAAAGTGATAGCGCATCGCGTTGCGCGCTTCTTCCGGATTTCTGTCGCGAAGAGCGTCCAGGATGGCGTCGTGCTCGTCCACACGGTGTGAGGAATCTTCGACGCAGACGGCAGAATAGACTTTGCGTACTTCAGGTAGTTCGGTGCGCATCCGCCAAAGGTTTTCCATGATGTGAATGTTGGCCGCGTTACCCGTCGCCTTAGCTATCAGCATGTGAAATTCGCGATCTGCGTCGTCGCCGTCTGGGGAATCGTGATCCGCGTTCGCCATCCGCTCGATCGTGCGTTCGAGGTCGGAGATTTGCTCATCGGTGATCACTCGCGCGGCCAAGGCCGCGGATTCAGATTCAAAGATCAGACGTGTCTGGGTGAGTTCAAATGCGCTGACATCCGGTAGTCGCCCGAAATTAGACGAATTGGGTTCGCGAACATAAACGCCCGAGCCGACTTTGATTTCGACATGTCCAAGGGCCTCCAAGGAGATCTCGGCTTCGCGGATAACAACGCGGCTGACTTCAAAGCGATCTGCGAGCTCTCGCTCACCTGGCAGGCGTGTTCCCGGAGGATAAGAGCCCGACGTGATCATCTCGAGGATCTTGTTGGCAACCTTTTGGTATAAGCGTTGTTCGGCCATGAGACTGTCCCGATTCTTCTGATGTTTTCCCTATAGCATCCGAATCTTACCAAATTGTCCTACCAATTCAAGAAAGATCCGGATGCAGGAGGAAAACGCTTTAGAATCGGCCCCTTAGGCCGAAGAAGATGCGTGGGCCATAATCATTCACTTCGTAGAGATCATCATTCGTGAATGCATATTGCTCTTTCGGTTCGCTGCCGAGATTGATCGCTTCGACCGACAGGCGGAGATTGTCGGTGAGGTTGTAGGAGGCTCGGGCTTCCCAGACGCCGACATCACCAACAAAGCGAAGACGTGTGCCATCAGAGACGAAGGGCTGGAAATACTCGTCGCGATACTTGTACGTGACTGAAACATCGAAATCATTGTAGCCCCAGAAGGCTTGTGCTGACAGCGTGTTCTCTGACAGTCCTGGCAGACCACCCGGGTCCAGGATGCCATCGGCGATCTGTGTAATCGAACCATCAAGCTGAACGATGAATTGGTCGCCATATCGGCTGTCTTCAAACTCGAAATCTGAGTCGACATAATTGTAGCTGATCTTGCCACCGAGGCCACTCCAGAGCCCTGGAAGATAACTCATCGTGTGAGCCGCGGTCAGTTCAATACCGTAAAGCGAGCTCGTATCGTCGCTGGTTTGCTGGACCGCAACCGGGAACGTTACCGGCGTGCCGTTCAGATCATACGTCTCGTTAACGATCGTATTGGCGAAGCCGCCCTGGAAGGATTTGTAGTAACCACTGATTGCGAGGATCGTGTCGTCATTCGGATACCATTCAAACCCAGCGTCCAGATTCCACGACATGAGTGGATCAATGGCTGGATTGCCGGCAGCGCTCACATTTTGGATGAGACCTTCGACAGAAGTCGCGTCCTCATCGTCACCAATGACGTTGATTGTTCGACCAAATCCCATGTCCGCCGGATCTGGCCGCGACATGGCTCGGAACGCTCCAAGCCGAACCAATTTATCCGGAGCCAGCTCGATAATCGCGATCGCGCTGGGCAGGAATTCCGTGTAATCGTGCGACGCGGTCACCTGGGTGAGGTTCCCCTCAGCAATCGTGAACACGCCATTCGTGTTGGTGACGGTGAGATCAGGACGATATCCCGTCGCTTCGACCTCCGTCTGTATCAATCGCCCGCCAATGTTGCCGGAAACCGGGAATCCACCGATTTGGGTTTCGTAATTGGCCATCATGTAAAACGCTGTGGTGGTTTCATTTACGTCGATGGTGCGGCTGTTTTCTTCTACGAGAGAAGGAATTGCTGCGCTAAGCAAGCCGAGCGGATCCGATACATCACCACGATCCGCGATTGCCAGATTAATCTGGTCGAGGATGCTGTTTAAACTGCCAACAGCAGTTTCCGCGACGCATCGTGCGTCAAAGGTTGCCCAGGAATTGGTCGAGCTGATCACATTGCCAGAATCGTCAATATTGGTGACCAGATCACCTGGGCGCAAATTATCGAGGAAATCATCGCCTTCTCGAAACGGCTGATAGCACGCCGTATTTGTCGCTGCGATAATATCCACCCAGCTTGAAGCGAGACCGGTTGTTGCGGTGCCATCGCCGTCGACAACTTGCCGATTGTTGATGTTCAGATCGGTGTTGTTCTCGATCTCGAAGGAGAAGCGGCCCGAGGAAATATTGTATGGGTCACCTGAGTCGATGCCGCCTGGGAGCTCAAGAAAGTCTTGCTCCGCATAGCGGATGCCGGTTTCGAGGTTCGTGAAGAAGCCGTCCAGCTTATAGTCGGCATCAAAGCGCAGTGCGTTAATGGTGTTTTCCCGCAGACGGTCATTGTCGATTCGAACGCGAAGACGATCGACATAATTTGCCGGATCGTTGACATCGAAGACCTCGTCATAAAGGCGGTAAACCGGCACGTCGCCGCCGCGCAGGTCATATTCGATCACCGGTGAGATGTCCGATTGAATGCGGAACTCCCATGCACGTTCGGTGCGTTCGGTGTTTGAATGCGAAAGGTCGACCGAAACAGTGAGGCGGTCATTGACCTCGTGCTCAACGTTGAGACCTCCGCCGAGATAAGTTTCCACGCGCTCGTAATCGCCGCCCTGAACTTCGATCGAACTGTCAGTGATGGCGCGCAGAATGCCGCCATTGCCATTGGTGATCAGCGAATCCAAACTTGTTGTGCTGGTGCCGGCGACGTTGAGCGAGGTGTCGTTCCGGCGTCCGCCATTGAAGGTCAGGTCACTGCGAAGCTCTTCTTGGCTCCGTTCGGACCATTGCATGTCAAAATTTATGTCCCACCGATCATTCGGCTCCCATTGCAGCTGTCCGAAGAAGGCGTCACGCTGGTCACGCGTATCATTTTGACGGAAGTGGCGCTGCGACGGTGCGAAGACAAACGGCGTTCCCGCATCGATCGCCAAGCCGGTCGCCGGATCAATCGTCGTGTCAAACCCTTCAGTGTCCGATCCACGTGTCGTGAGGTTTGCCGCGTTCCGGCGGTCGTTGAAATCGTCGCAGTCATCGTCGCCGCGATCGACGGTTTCCGGATTGTTGGAGAATCCTGTGAACGTCCCGCCATTTGTTTGATCGGTGTACTGTGCGAGTCCATCACTGATTAGGCACGCCGGACGAGAGTTAGAGGTCGGCCCGGTCTGGCGACTTTCCGCTTCGGGTTGAGAGATGTCGGACCGTTGGAAGCCAAGCGAAATGCCGACGTCACCGAGTTCGTCGAGTTCGAACTGGTCGACATAGCTGAGCGTTCCGCGATAGCCGAGATCTCCAGCCAGCGAGTCATCAATGTTCTGTTGATCCGGATTGTAGTTGCCTTTCAGCTCGAACTGGAAGCGCTGCTTTCCAAAGTCCAGCGGTCGAAGGGTTTCCAGTTGGATCTGACCCGCGACGCCGCCTTCAATCTGGCTCGCATCCTGAGTTTTGAAAACCGCGAGCTTGTTGATGAGCTCGGACGGGAATTGAGAGAAGTTGACCGAGCGGTCGCCTGAGCCGTTGGTCGCCGCGCGTCCGTTCACAACGGTGGAAGACAGATACGGTCCAAGTCCGCGGATCGATACTTCCGTAGCACCGCCATTCTCGCGGTGCGAGGCAACGCCAGTGACGTTTTCAAGCGCTTCACCGATCGATAGAGCAGGGATATCGCCAATTTCTTCGGCCGAGAGTCCATCAACAATCTGGGTGTTGGATCGCTTCAATGCGATTGAGTCCTGGATCACCTGGCGTGTTCCGGTCACGGTGACGACATCAAGCTCGCGTGTTTCTTCTGTATCCGAGTTTACCTCCGCGACTTCTTCTTGCGCCATTGCCAGCCCGGCAAGTGGCAGAGCGGCGGCGCCAAGCAGTAACATGCGTGATAAACGTGTGGGTGCAGGACCTGCTCTGCGTGAGCGGTTGAGACTAGCCATACTATCCTCCCTCAAGGTGTTTTGCGTCTTCATTGGATCGAAGATCTCGTTGTAGGGCTATCACTGTGTCTCAATGTGTCAACAAAGAGGACTAGAAAAAAATGCTAAATTGGTCATACCAAATTGGGATTCATGGGTTTATGTGGCCATAAAACAACACTGACTGTGTGGGTGGGGGCTGCGAGTGCCTATATATAAAGAAAAATTGGTATGCATGAGTGGTTGACAAGTGGTTCGATCTGGATAGCGTAACCTAAAAGCTCGACCAAACGAGCGCTCGGGAGGAATGAATGAGGGTCTTGGTGATCGCGGCAATTGCCATACTGGGTGCATCGGGTGCGTGTTCGTCGCCTCCGATTGCGCTTTCCGAAGTCGAGTCGCGTCCGGGCGAGCCGCTCAGAAAAATCGTGGTGACGACTCAGGACGAGTATCAAGCCGCCATAAAAATCGCCCAACCCGGCGACATGATTGTTCTTGCGAATGGTACCTGGCGCGATTTCGATCTGGTGTTTCAGGCGGAAGGGACAGCGGAGCATCCGATTTACCTCGTTGCTGAGGTGCCGGGTCAAGTGATCCTGAGCGGGCAGTCAAGCCTGCGCATTGGCGGACGCCATCTAATCGTTTCAGGGTTGGTGTTTCGGGACGGTTATACGCCGCGCAATGAAGTCATCAGCTTCCGACGTGACAGCGAAACCCTGGCTTTCAATTCGCGCGTGACGCGGACCGTGATTGAAAACTACAACAATCCGGATCGGGCGCAGCGCGACACCTGGGTCGTGATGTACGGTCAGAATAATGAGTTCGATCACAATCACCTTTCTGGTAAACTAAATTCCGGTCCCACCATGACCGTGCGTCTCAACACCGAGGACAGCCAGAACAATAATCACCGCATTCATCACAATTATTTCGGGCCGCGCCCGGTCTTTGGATCGAATGGCGGCGAGACACTTCGGATCGGCACGAGCCATTATTCGCTGACGACGTCCGGCACATTGGTTGAGAACAACTATTTCGATCGCTGTAGCGGCGAGGTGGAGATCATCTCGAACAAGTCCGGAGGCAACATCTATCGTGGCAACACGTTTTATGAATCTCGGGGCACGCTAACCCTACGCCACGGCAATGACACGCTCGTGGAAAGCAATCTCTTCGACGGCAACAACGCGCCTTACACGGGCGGCGTGCGCGTGATCAATGCGCGGCAGACGGTCCGTAACAATATGTTCCGAAACCTGAATGGCGAGCGTTTCTCAGGCGCGCTCGTGGTCATGAATGGCGTGCCAAACTCGCCGATCAATCGTTACCATCAGGTCGACGGCGCAGTGATCGAGAATAACAGTTTCGATCTGGTCGGTACGATTGAGCTGGGCGAAGGGTCGGACACCGAGCGTAGCGCTGTGCCAATCAATTCGACGTTCCGAAACAATCTCGTCATCGGCAGCGGCGGGCAGACGCCTTTCAATCTCTATGACGACATGAGCGGCATCGCCTTTACCGACAACGTGACCAACCTCGCTCCGCCTGCGGAACTTAAATCCGGATTTTCAGTGTTGTCAGCGGGCGAGCAGGCGCCGGAATCGATTGGTGCGTCTGGGGTCTTCGGCATTACTCGATCCGAAACAGGCGTGCCTTGGTACCCCAAGCCAAGCGCGGACTCACCGTTTGGAACGGGCAGGACGATTGAGATTGGGCCTGGCGAAAACAAAATCGCTGAAGCGATGGCCGCTGCAGAGGCCGGTGACGAGATCGTACTCGCGCCCGGTTCCTATAATGAGGCGAAATCGATCAATCTTCAGATCCCGCTGACCATCCGCGCAGCTGAGATCGGAACTGTGGAACTCAGTTTCGAGCGCCGCAATCTGTTCCTGCTCTCCTCCACCGGCGGGTTGAAACTGTCGGGATTGAATGTCACCGGACGCGCGGCACCGGATGCAGTCGGTAACAGTTTCATCGCGTCGACGGCACGCGGCGGCACAGGCAATCACGTGGTCGAGCTCACGGACATGGTATTTTCGGATTTCGTCGTCAATCGCGGTTTCTCTGTGCTGACCGCGGCGAAGGGCACATTCTTTGACCGTGTCGAAGTGCGCAATTCCACATTCAAAAACATCTCTGGCGTCGCATTCAAGTTCGACGCTGAGACGGACGATTACGGTATCTACAATGTCGAATACCTGATCATCAGCGATAGCGCGTTCGAAGATGTACGCGGGTCAGTCGCGGCCATCTATCGCGGCGGCCGGGACGAGAGCACGTTCGGTCCGCACGCCTTCATTTCAGACTCTACTTTTGTGAATATCGGCGCAGGCGATGCACCCCTGGCTGTTCTGCATGGCGTTCAAAATATGAGCCTTGAAGGCAACACAATCGAGCAAGCGAAACCAGCTCGGTTGGTCATCACGACTGGTAAACCGAAGGTCGCGGTGTCGGGCAATGTTGATGCGGCTGGCGTGTCCACGAACGCACTGACGACTGAGGATTTACGGCAATGAGTAAGTCTGCGCTTCTCACCGGAGCCTGTCTTGGCCTGATTGTTGGGCTGACGTCGCAATGTGCGCCCGCGCGCGACTCGACCGACCGCGCGTATCTGATCAACGCAGATTCGGAAAAGGCCGGGTTCGATACCGTCATGAACGACTTGGCAGCGACCGTTAATGCTCGCCTCGCGCAAGGCATTCCAGTGCCGACACCGCGTGACGCGGGGGGTGGCTACACGCATGAACAGCACAAGCAGAACGGCAAGACAATTTACGAAGCCGGTTTGCTTTATACCTACACGGGCGACGCCGCTTATCGCGACGCCGTACGAGACATTTTGCTCGACTATGGCGACCTATATCCGGGGCTTGCTCTGCATCCGCAGCAAAAAGAGCAGACGCCGGGGCGGCTGTTCTGGCAGAGCCTGAATGAAAGCGTCTGGCTGGTCTATGCCATCCAGGGCTACGCCGAAGTGCGCGATGATCTGGCAGACGAAGACCGCTTTCGCATAGAAAGTGATGTGCTCAATCCAATGGCGGATTTCCTGTCAGTCGGTCAGCCAGAGACATTTGACAGAATCCACAATCACGGCACATGGGCCGCGGCAGCTGTCGGTATGACGGGCTATGTATTGGGTCAGCCTGACCGGGTCGAGCAAGCCTTGCTCGGTTTGGACAGGTCGGGTGAGGCGGGTTTCCTGAAACAGCTCGATATTCTGTTCTCGCCTGATGGCTACTATGCCGAAGGACCCTACTATCAGCGCTATGCCTTGATGCCGTTCGTTCTGTTTGCTCAGGCAATCGAGAAGAATGAACCGGAACGCGAGATCTTCGAGTATCGCGACGGTGTCATCCTTAAAGCGATCCGGTCGACGGTCGAGCAGAGCTATGCGGGCAAATTCTTTCCGATCAATGATGCGATCCGCGAGAAGGGATTGAACACGGTCGAACTAAAATATGGCCTCGCCATCGCTTACGACCTGACCAAGGCTCCAGACCTCTTGGGCGCAGTGGAGTTGCAAAACGGTGTTGTGCCGACACCAGAAGGGGCGCAGCTGTTCGAGGCAATCGCGCAAGGCAAATCTGAGCCGTTTGCGTTCTCATCAACGCTTCTGCGAGACGGCTCCTCCGGTGCGGAGGGTGGCCTGGCCATCCTCCGTTCGGGTCCCGCGCCGGATGATGCGGCCGTGATCATGAAGGCGACGACGCAAGGTCTCGGGCATGGTCATTTTGATAAGCTCGGCTTCCTCTATTTTGACAATGGGCATGAAGTCGTCGCCGACTATGGGGCGGCTCGCTTCCTGAATGTCGAGCCCAAAAATGGCGGGCGTTACCTCCCGGAAAATACCAGCTGGGCGAAACAGAGTATCGCTCATAATACGCTCGTGGTGGATCAGACCAGCCATTTCGATGGCGACTGGCGCCAGGGTCAGAAACATGCTCCGACCATTATCGAATTTGGCAGTCGGGACGGGATGCAAGTTGCTTTTGCCGAAATCTCGACGGCTTATGAAGGCATTCATTTGCAGCGCCTGATCGCCATCATGCCGAGCGCTGACGGCCGCGACTACATTATCGACATCATGCGTGGGCTGGGCCAGGGGACGCGCGATCAGACGCACACTTTTGATCTACCTGTTCACTTCAAGGGGCAGCTGATCGAGACGAGCTTTGAAATGCGCCACGCGACGGACCGGCTCGAGCCTTTCGGGCAGGCAAATGGCTATCAGCATCTGTGGCAGCGCAGCGGGTCCGAACCACTCGATGGTGCGCAGACCGCCTCCTGGCTGCTGGGCGATCAGTTCTACACGCTGACCTTCGCATCTGATCAACAGGTTTCTGCCTACTTCACAGAGCTCGGTGCGAACGACCCGAACCACAATTTGCGCCGAGAACAGGCGCTGGTGCTCCGGACGACCGGCCACTCGGCAAATTACGTGTCGGTCTATGAGCGCCATGGCAAATATGATTCCGATGAGGAAGTCACAGTCTTCGACGGATCGTCTATCGAGGACATCTCGATCTCAACTGACAATGACATCACCTCCGTGACGATTTCGCCGGACCATGGCGACGCCATCACCTTCCATCTGGCGGCGAGCGCGTTGACGCGCGCGCCACTGAAGATCGAGCGACACAACAGACAAGACCAATCACCAGAACATCCCGGGGAGGGAAGCCAATGAGCGACGTCATCACGCACGCGGACTTGTTCAAGTACAGTCCAAAATCTGAATCGGAGACTGTGGGTCCTGGCCTGAAACGCCTTCTGCTCGGACATGATGAGCACTTGATGCTGGTCAAGGTCTGGTTCGAGAAAGGCGCCGTGGGCGAAGTACATTCGCATCCGCATTCGCAAGGCAGTTACGTGATTGAAGGGGTCTTCGAAGTGCTCGTCGACGGCAAGACCCAGGTGCTTGGCCCCGGAGGGTCTTTCTTTGTTCCGTCCGGCGCGGACCACGGTGCGGTGTGTCTTGAAGAAGGCATTCTGCTCGATGTCTTTAGTCCTGCCCGGCGTGATTTTCTCGAAGAGGAAGGGTGAGCCATGACTTTCAAAGGATTGAGATGGTGGGTGGTGAGTCTCGTCGCGCTGGCGACGGTGATCAATTACATCGACCGGCAGTCGCTCAACGTGCTGTGGCCAACGGCATTCGAGGAGCTGTTTCCAGAGATGACTTTCGACGAGCGCAAAGCGGTCTACGGGACCGTGTCGTTGGTCTTCATTCTCGCTTACGCATTCGGTCAGGCCATCTTCGGAAAGATTTTCGACTGGATCGGAACCCGGATGGGATTCGTGCTCTCGATCGGTGTCTGGTCGCTTGCAACAGCGGCGCATGCCTTCGCACGCGGCTTGCTGTCCTTCAGCATCTTCCGCGGCCTTCTTGGGGTCGCTGAAGCCGGCAACTGGCCGGGCGCAACCAAAGCCAATGCGGAATGGTTTCCGACCAAGGAACGGGCGCTTGCGCAAGGCATCTTCAATTCGGGAGCGGCGATCGGCGGAATCATTTCCATTCCATTGATCGGCTTTCTCGCTGTGTTCATGAGCTGGCAGATGATCTTCATCCTTATCGGTCTGATCGGTTTGCTCTGGCTCGTGCCTTGGCTGATCATCGTCAAAGGCCCGCCAAGCTCTCACAGCTGGCTGTCGGTCGAGGAAAAAGACTACATCCTCTCCGGGCAGCAAAACCAGGACGTGGACGGAGACGGCACGCCAGACGATGGCTACAATCCGGGCACGCTGGAAATCCTGTCGCGGAAAGAAAGTTGGGGCATCATCATCGCGTCGGCGGCAATCGACCCGATCTGGTGGCTCTTCGTATTCTGGATCCCGAGCTATTTGATCGAAGTCTATCAAATGGATGTCAAAGGCATCGCGATCTATGGCTGGGTGCCCTATGTCGGAGCCATGTTCGGCGCCTGGTTCGGAGGCTTGCTCGCGCAGAACCGATTGAGTTCTGGATGGAGTGTCAACGCAACCCGCAAGCTGACCATCACTCTAGGCTGCATGATCATGTTACCAGCGCTGTTGGCCATGGCCAACCCAGGCAGTCCGACCGTCGCCGTTTTGATCATGGCGGTCATCCTGTTTGGTTTTCAGACCGCGATTGGCAACGTGCAGACGCTGCCCAGCGATTTCTTCGGCGGCAAGAGTGTCGGCACGCTGGCCGGGTTTGCAGGAATGGCGGCGAAGCTCGGAGCAGCTGGTCTTTCAACTTACCTCATTCCGTGGCTGACGACGGGCGGCAATTATACGCCTGCCTTCGTTGTTGGAGCCGCGCTCGCGATCATCGCCATGGCCAGTGTCTGGATCCTTTGCGGCAACATCGCTCCCCTCAAACCACGTGCGGCCCAGGCGGCCTAACGCAAACATCAGAATTCGACGGAACTAGGAGTCACCAACATGTCAAAACCAGTTATTGGTTTCATCGGTCTCGGACTGATGGGCGGGAATATGGTCGAAAACCTGCAGAAGCGGGGATTCTCGGTCAACGTCATGGACCTCAACAAGGACGCAGTCGCGGCGGTCCTCGCCAGAGGCAATGCCAGCGAAGCCAGCTCGCCCAAGGAGCTGGCTGAGAAGAGCGACATCATTCAGCTCTGCGTTACCACCTCGGAAGTTGTCGAGTCTCTGGTCTATGGCGAAAACGGAATACTGGCCGGCATCAAGGCAGGGGCGGTGTTGATCGATTTCGGAACTTCCATTCCAGCCTCGACACATAAGATTGGTGCCGACCTCGCCAAGAAAGGGGCCGGGATGATCGACGCGCCGCTCGGACGAACCCCAGCGCACGCCAAGGATGGTCTGCTCAACATCATGGCGGCTGGCGACAGAGCGACCTTCGACAAGTACGAGCCGGTGCTCAAGGAGCAGGGGGAGAATGTCTTCTATCTTGGCAAACTTGGCGCTGGGCACACGACTAAGCTGATCAACAATTTCATGGGCATGACGACTGTATGCGCGATGTCGCAAGCTTTCGCCGCTGCGGAGCTAGCTGGCGTCGATCGCGCCCAGCTGTACGACATCATGTCGTCCGGGCCTTCAAATTCGCCATTCATGAAATTCTGCAAAAACTATGCGGTCGATGGCGTCAGCGATCTTGGGTTTTCGATCAACAATGCGAACAAGGATCTTCGCTATTTCCTGCAGATGATGTCGGATCTGGGGTCAGGATCTTTGATCGCCGAAGGCACATCCGCAAGCTTGGGGGCTGCGGTCGACAGGGGGATGGGTCCTGGAAACGTGCCGGAAATCTACGACTATTTTGTCGAGCTGAAAAAGGAAGATGCGTGACGCGCCGTTGGCGTGTCTGACAAGGCGTTAGAAGGAACTGGTAATGGCATTGGGCGTAGCGACACTCGGTGAATTGATGATGCGCTTGAAGCCGCACGGTAAATTGCGCCTGCGTCAGGCGAGCGCCTTCGAGGTCTGCCATGGCGGCGCCGAAGCAAATGTCGCAGTCAGTCTTGCGCAGTTCGGGCTGAGCAGCCGGTTCATTTCAGCGCTGCCGCCAACCGAGTTGGGTGAACAAGCCCTCATGGCAATCCGCGCTGCGGGCGTGGACGCAGGACACGTCGCGCGGCTGCCTGGACGCATGGGACTCTACTTTTTGGAAGAAGGTGCAGATATCAGGTCGGGATGCGTCGTCTATGATCGTCAGGACACAGCCTTCTGCGCGCTCACGCCGGAGCAAGTCGACTGGGATGCGGTGTTTGGCGGCATGTCGTGGTTTCATGTTAGCGGAATCACGCCAGCCATTGCGCCGTCAACGCGCGACTTAACCGAGCACGCTTTGCAACAAGCCAAAGCCCGCGGGTTGCACATATCTATAGATCTAAATTTTCGAGAACGCCTCTGGCAGTACGGGCAAAATGCGACCGACATCATGCCGGCTTTCGTCGAGATGGCCGACACTCTAATTGCTGGCCGCGGCGACTGCGCCGCTTGCCTGGGTTTTTCCCCCGATGGCGATGGCAGCACCAATGACTGGTATGAGGAATTATCAACCGATGTGCTGCGTCGATACCCAAATCTGACGCGTGTCGCAATCACCATCCGAAATTCGAGCTCCGCCGATCATCACCGCTGGGCTGCGCATTTCAGATCCGAACAAGGCGCTTGTTTTTCCCGAACTTACGATTTGCGAAACGTGGTGGATCGGGTTGGGACGGGCGACGCATTTTCCGCCGGTCTGATTTTTGGATTGATCAATGAAATGGACGACTCCGACGCGCTTGAATTCGGGGCGGCAGCCAATGCTCTGAAACATGCGATTGCTGGCGACGTCAACATGGTCACCGCCGACGAGGTGAGCGCGATGATGCGCAGTGACGGTACAGGTCGCCTCAGGCGGTAGCGAAAACCGTCATAGGAGGGTCGAGCGGAGGGCGTTTGGGTGGACCTTAAATTGGTCCTACCAATATTGTTCGTATTCGTACTGACCACGCTCATTTCGAAGAGCAGTACCCATATCAGTGTGTCCAAAAAGGCACAATCTCCCACGATCAGCCAAAAGGTCAGACCAATTAGGATAAAATAGTGAGGCAAATTGGTTGACAAAAAGATTTGTTCTGGGATGCTGAGGCACGCTTCGCAACGAGACGAAGCTGCAGACATACCCATGGGAGGAACTCGGTATGCACAAATCACTTCAGACAGACTCTGTTCGCTCGACCGGACTCAAAATTTGCCGCGCCGCGCTCCTGGCGGGTGTCGCTTTGCCGCTTGGCATGGTCGCGACCGCACAGGATGTCGGCGATGTGGAAGAAGAAGAAGCGCGGCAAGACGTCGTGGTCGTGCAAGGTATTCGCTCATCTCTTGCAAGCGCGCTCACCGAAAAACGAAACGCCAATAATTTGATCGAAGTTATTCAGGCAGAGGATATCGGTAAGCTGCCGGACCAAAACCTCGCCGAAGTCCTGGAAAATGTGACAGGCGTCCAAATCACCCGGACCGCCGGCGTGGGGACAGGGGTCCAGATTCGCGGCACGAATGCCAACCGCACGGAGATTAATGGTGTTTCCACCGTAGGCTCAGGCTCAGGCCGCGGCGGTATCAGCTTTGAAGACGTATCTGCCTCGATGATCGCGGCCGTTGAAGTCACCAAAGCTCCGGAAGCCAAAACCATTGAAGGATCTGTGGGCGGTACAATCAACTTGCGCACAATCCGCCCGTTGGAGTTACCAGGCCGCTTGGCCTCCATCCGGATCCAAGGCGAAGATAGTAGCCTGACGACCGACGGAATCACACCGCGCCTCTCAGGTACCTATGGCGACAACTGGTCGAACGAAATGGGTGAATTTGGCGCGGTGATCAGCGCCAGTTATTCCGAGCAGGATGTGACAGCGTTCCGTCCACGCGCAGACCGCGACAATCTCATTAGCTCGACAAGCGGCGCAGCGAGCGCCCAGTCCTTCGATTTCTTGCCGATCCAGTTCTTGAACCAGGATTACGACAATTTCGAATATGAAACGCTGAACCTTGCTGGCTCGCTCGAATGGGCCCCAAATGACAATGTGACCTTCTTCCTGGACGGCGTTTACAATGATCAGGAGCGTCGTCAGGAGAGCTCGCGGGTGCAGGCTTCTGGCGTCAGCAGCCTGAACAATATCTCAATTCCAGACTCGTTTGAAACGATCAACTTCGGAACGCTTAATGGCGAAAACGGACCGCAGACGCTTGGCAGTATTGAAGCTGCTCTGACCGGGATTATCGGCGTCGATCTCGCGGATGATGACGATGATCCAAACCTTCGCTTCTCGTCCGATACCAATTCGCGTCTGACTGAAAGCGAGATCTTCCGCCTCGGCGCAGATTGGAACCGCGGAAACTGGTCCGGTCGCGTGGAACTGTCCACGTCAAGCTCCGACTCGACCACACCGAGCTTCAACACCACGCTGAACTTTATCAACCCGAATGCTCCGCTGGATGCGGGCGGCGGTAACGATAATGCGGTGCCTTTCATCTACGATCTCAGCGATGGTCTGACGTTTGCCGTCGCACAAAACGCACCGTTCGGACCCACGACCGCACAGCTTCTAGATCCGGCAAATGTTGTGCTCCGTGATGTGAATATCGGACAAGACACAGCCGATAATAGCGAAGACGCGTTTCGTGCGGATTTCAACTATGATCTCGCTGACTATGACGTCGTGAATGACTTCCTGACCTCTGTGGATTTTGGATATCGTTACAATAAGACCTCCAGTACGCGCGACCAGATTCGTTCAAATGTCGGTCTGCGTAGCCTGTCCGACAGCCCGTCAGGTGATCTCTTCGCCGACCTTCTGGTTGCCGGCCCTGATAATTTCGACGCCGCTGATGGTCGCGCCTTGTTTGTACGAGACTTTCTGTTGATCAATCCGGAATTGGTTGCATCTGATCCCGCCGGCGTATTGGCGACATTGAATGCGGCGATCACTGCGCATGGCGGCAGTCGTTCCATTGACTCGCCAACCTCTAGCCAAAGTGCCTTCTTTGATATCGAAGAAGAGACGCATGCTTTCTATGCGCAAGCAAATTTCGAGCATGGGATCTTCAGAGGGAATGCAGGGCTTCGCTATCTGGAAACCGACATCTCTTCGACGGGGAATTCGATTCTCAACGGCGTCGCAACACCTGTGACAACGGACGGAAGTTATGACTTCTTGTTGCCGCGCTTTAACCTCGTTATGAGCCCGCACGAAGACGTCAATATTCGCCTCGGCTGGGGTACGGATATCCGTCGTCCAGACTTTGACGATCTCTCGACATCGCGCACTTTCAGCACCAGCCCGAACCCACCGGTTCAAATCGGTAATCCAGGACTGGAGCCGGAGCAGGTCGACTCATTCGACATTTCGGCTGAGTGGTATTTCGCGCCCTCTGCGGTGGTCAGCATTGGTTACTTCAACAAGAAGCGCACCGATTTGCACGTGACCCAACAAGAAGATCCGTTTGAAGATCCAGTCACCGGTTTCCGCGATGTCACAGACCCGTGCGAGCAGGGCGGCATCTTCAATCCGATTGCCGACGTGAATGTCTTCGGACCGAGCGGAGGCGTGGGCGTCTGTGTGCCTATCTCCACGACGGTAAATGATCCGGGTGAAACCACGCAGGAAGGCATTGAGGTCGCGTTCCAGTACGACCTTTCTGACTGGGAAGACCAGTTAGGCTGGGCGTCTGGTTTCGGCGTTGTCGCCAACTATACCCATCAGGAGTTCTCTGGTGGCGAGACGGTGAACAATGCCACGAGTCGCGCAAGCGCAGTGTTTGCGGCACTCGGCAATACGAATGTCACATTCCAGCAACCGTTGATCGATTTGTCCGAGAACGCTTACAACGTCACATTGTACTACGAGAAGTACGGCCTCTCCGCTCGGACGCGCTACACTTGGCGTGATGCGTACCGGTCAACTGATTTCGGGTCGACTTCGAGCTTCCCGTGGGGCTTCCCAGTCGTTCAGGACGCACGCGGTCAGTTAAACGCGAGCATCAGTTATGACGTGAACGATCACCTGAATATCGGTGTGGAAGCGGTCAATCTGACGGAATCCGAAGTGAAGCAATACTGCGTCAACGAAGGTGCGCTGCTCTGCTTCCAAGGCCTGACAGATCGCCGCATCACCTTTGGTGGCAGCTACACATTCTAACGTAGCTGATCACTCATCGTGGTCCTTCAAACTGCACGGTTCGCGTCCGCGAGCCGTGCTTTTTTTTGTATCCGCAGCGTAGTGCTGTGAGTCGAATTTGATCCCGTCTTCGGCCATTTCCCATACTGGTGAATTATCGAATTTTGACGAATGTCCGCTTTGACGCCGAAAGCGGACATAAGGTGGGACGCTGGTGGGGTAGGGTAAGCTGGCTCGGAGCCAAAGCGCGGTTTGATGGCGGGTTCGACAGATCGGATGGCGGACAGCGCGTCCGCCGCACAAGGGGATTTGACCTAATTGGGTTCTGAATCTGATTGGGTAGGCGTGGCGGTGCTGTCAGTCTAATGCGAACCCGTCTCCAGCAGCGTACGGGGTAGGGGCTCCTATCCAGCCAGAAGCTGGCGCCATTCTGAGAGGGCGGCGTTTCTCATCAATTTGAAGGTAGAGCGGTGGTTGATGTGGCGGTCGAGATTGAAGTGATTGTGGAACGAGGCGTGGGTTGAAGCGAACTTCTGTAGGTTCGACATTCGCCTGAACCGTGACATCGCTCGTTCTCGTCGTCGAAAGGGTAGGTGGCTGTTTTCTGCTCGATTGTTGAGGTGACGACCGACCTCCTGGCGGTCGTGGTTTCCAATCTCATTCATTGCTGCACCATAGGATCGAAGTCGGTCTGTTATGACCGCCCTCGGAGATCCATATCGCTTCATGGCTTTCTTCAGGAACCTAAGTGCAGCCTGCTTATCCCGGGTTTTGGTGACGTAGCTTTCGAGAACTTCACCTTCGTGATCGACGGCTCTCCATAGGTAGTGTTGGACGCCATTGATCTTCACGAAGACCTCATCAAGGTGCCACTGCCATTGAGTATGCTGACGCATGTATGAGGCGCGCTTGGTTCGGATCTTTCCAGCGAAGATCGGTCCAAATCGATCGACCCATAACCTCACGCTCTCGTGGCAAACATCGACCCCACGCTCGTGAAGAAGATCTTCGACGTTGCGCAGTGAAAGTGGAAACCGGACATACATCATCACCGCAAGTTGGATAATTTCCGGCGATGTTTTGAAATAATGAAACGGGTTCTTTGTCATTGAACCAAGCTAGCGGAGGGCGGTTAACGCTCACTTTCCGCTGACAATCCCCCTCCGAGTCTCGCAAAAGGTGTCTTGTCATAATCTCGTTTTTTATATAATGGCAAGTCAAATGCCAAAACAATTGGCATGCTCAATTGGTCTCGGAGTCGCTGAAATGGTCAGACAGGTTCGTCTCATTGACTACCCAGCTGGGCGAAGCGTTCGGGACTTTTGGTCTCTCTCCAATGCCACGCTCCCGGCGCTAGACGACAACCAAATCAAAGTTCGAATCGATTGGGTGTCTGTTGACCCCGGTATGTCCGGATGGATCACAGACAAGCCGAGTTACATGCCGCCGGTGAAGCCGGGCGAAGTGATGCGCGCCTTTGGGGTGGGGGAGGTCGTCGAAACCCGATCCGAGCGTTTTAAAGTTGGAGACTGGGTCACCGGGTTTCTCGGTCTGCAAACAGAAGCCATCTACTCTGAAAAGGCCGTGCGGAAAATCGATACAAGCCAGGTTCCGCCGCAGCTCTTTCTGTCCGGGCTCGGGATGACTGGGTACACAGCCTATTTCGGCATGATGGATATTGGCCAGCCGCAGAAAGGCGACACAGTTGTCGTGTCGGCAGCCTCGGGGGCGGTTGGCGGCATTGCGGCGCAGCTCGCGAAGCAGGCTGGGGCGCGCGTAATCGGTATTGCTGGCGGTCCAATCAAGTGTGCATATCTGACGGACGAGCTCCGGCTCAATGCAGCCATTGACTATAAAGCAGGGAATATCGGCGCGGCTCTCGATGCAGCGGCACCAGCCGGGATCGACTTGTACTTCGACAATGTTGGCGGTGAGACCCTTGATGCTGTGCTTGATCGGATGAACTATCGCGGGCGCATCGTCGTCTGTGGCAGCATCTCGCAATATGGCGACTTCGCTGCTGCTCGCGGCCCAGCGGGTTATATGCGCGTGGTCACGCACAGCCTGAAAATGCAGGGCTTCACGATGCGCGATTATATGCATCGCGTCCCAGAGGCGCTTGAAACTCTGGCGCGAGGATACGCTAGCGGAAGTTTGAAATTCCGAGAGCACGTTCTGAGAGGCCTCGAAACCTTCCCAGACGCGTACGAGATGCTCTTCGACGGCAGAAATCACGGGAAGCTCTTGATCGACATACGCGGTGATCACTGAGGCGAGCACAGACTTATTTAGGAAGATACTATGGCAACAGTCACAGAGATATGGGTCAATCGAAAGAATTACCGCGAGACCAAAATTGTCGAGGCGTCAGCACAATCGCTCGCTGACAATCAGATTCGCGTCAAACTTGAGAAATTCGGTCTGACCTCAAACAATGTCTCTTACGCTGTCAGCGGCGACATGATCGGATACTGGAAGTACTATCCTGCAGAAGACCCATGGGGCAAAGTGCCGGGTTGGGGCATCGGTGAAGTCATCGAGTCGGGTTCGGACGAGATTGCTGTCGGCGAACGTCTTTACGGCTTCTTCCCAATGGCGAGTGAGGTCGTCCTCACGCCTGGAAACGTGAAGCTCGGCGGCTTCATGGATGTCACGCCGCACCGCCTCGAACTCCCCGCGCTGTACAATCAATATCGCCGGACCCAAGCGGATCCGGACTTTCTCCAGCAGATGGAGGCCGAACGCTGTCTCCTATTTCCACTCTTTGTGACCTCGTTCGTTCTGTATGACTATCTCGTCGACAATGACTATTTTGGGGCTGACCAGGTCATCATTGGATCAGTGTCTTCGAAAACAGGTTTCGGGCTTGCGGAGCTGCTAAAGCAGGATGGTGCGAAGCGTGTTATTGGCATGACGTCTGCCGGAAACCTGTACTTCGTCGAATCTTTGAATTGTTGCGACCAAGCGCTCGTCTACGGAAACGAAAGCGATATCGATACGTCCCAACGAACGGCTTATGTCGATATGTCCGGCAATGCGAAACTGACCGAGACGCTGCACAATTTACTCGGTGAGAACATGGTCGAAAGCTGCATGGTCGGCGCGACCCATTGGGAGAACAGGGGACGGGCGAAAGACCTGCCAGGTGCAAAGCCGACGTTCTTCTTCGCACCTGGGCAAATTGCAAAGCGTGATGCCGAATGGGGGCCTGGCGTCCTGTGGGACAAGGGCAGCGCTGCGGGTGCGGAGATCGCCAAGAAAATCTCAGACAAAATGAGTGTGGAATCGATCGAGGGCGCTGAAGCGGCGGCCCAAGTCTGGAAAGCCATGCTCGACAATCAAGTCGCGCCGAGCCGCGGCCTTCTCGTCTCAATTTGAAAAAGAGCAAGCTCATGAAACTGTTCAAATCATTACTCATGGCTGTCGTCCTGGCACCCATCTTTGCTCTCAATGGCACCGCATCGGCTCAGGAAAGCGACAATCATGGTGTCATTGCAGAGGCAAATTTCGAATCTGCAGACGCGGATGGAGACGGCGCACTGGATCGCGACGAATTCAAGGCGTTCATCAACGCCAATGCCGAACACAATCTCGGACGCGCGAAACAAATCCGCAGGTTCAGAGCTTATGGCCGCGCTTTCTCCCGGCTCGACGCGGACGGGAGTAAATCCGTGACCTGGGAAGAAATCCAGATCGCCCAATCGGGCGAATGAATGCGAGTGGAGGTTAGGAGCGAAACATGTTGATGAAAATCTTGAAGTACGGCGCGATTGGTCTGGTTCTTCTGCTGGTAATTGGCCGCCTGGGCCTGCCGTATTTGCTCACTGGTCTGGGATTGCACGCGCACTATGACGTGCCAGCCATGGACCTGTCGGGAAAACGTGCACTGATCGTGACCACGAGCCAGGACACGCTTGGTGAGAGTGGTAAGGCGACAGGCGTTTTTGCCTCGGAAATGACGGCGCCGTATTACGCGTTCCTCGACTCCGGAATGGACGTCGACATTGCCAGTATTCGTGGTGGGCAGATCCCGATTGAGCCGCAATCCTTAAAATGGCCACTCGCGTCGACTGCGGACAAACGCTATCTGAAAGACCCGCTGTTTCAGTCTAAAGTGACGCGCTCTTATCAGATCGATCAGGTCGACACGACTGACTACGATATTGTGTTTCTCGCCGGTGGTTGGGGAGCGGCTTACGATTTCGGCCAATCCGCGGAGCTGGGTGAAAAAGTGGCGATCGCCTATTCGAACGACGCTGTCGTCGGAGGCGTCTGTCATGGCCCTCTGGGCTTCTTGCAAGCTTATGATGAGAACGGCCAGTTGATCGTCGAGGGCCGCCGCATATCTGCAGTGACTGACAAACAGATCACGGAGCTCGGCATCACGCACACACCAATGCACCCGGAGCGTGATTTGCGCGCAGCTGGGGTGGTGTTCGAGGCAGAGTCTAAGTTCCGCGACTTATTCGCCACCAATGTTGTTGTCGATGGTCGCATCGTCACCGGCCAGAACCAAAACAGCGCGACCGAGACCGCTGTGAAGATGATGCAAGTTCTGCTCGAGGATGAAAGCGGCGAGACAATCTCATGATGCGGTGGTGGGTCGCGGCTTGTCTCGCCTTTGCCGGCTGGACGGCGCAGGCGCAAACACGGCCCAACATTGTTGTGGTGCTTGTGGACGATGCCGCCTTGATGGATTTTGGCGCATTTGGCGGCGAGGCGCATACGCCGAACATTGATGCACTGGCCGCGCGTGGCACGCTCTTCCGCCAGCACCGTGCGACGCCATTCTGTGCACCGTCACGCGCCATGTTGCTGACCGGCATGGACAACCACCTCGCAGGGCTCGGCACCATTCGCGAAGTCCTGCCGCCGGAACATCGCGGCCAGCCGGGCTATACGATGGCGCTCGAGCCAGGCGTCGAGACCATTGCCACCAAGCTGAAGCGTGCCGGGTACCGCACCTATATGACCGGCAAGTGGCATCTTGGGCATGGCGAGGGCGATCTGCCCATCGATCACGGGTTTGATCGGTCTTTCATTCTCGATGCGTCGGGGGCGGATCATTGGGAAAACAAACCCTACATGCCGTATTACCGCGATGCGCCTTGGTTCGAAGGGCGTGAGAAGGCGGTGCTACCGGAAGACTTCTACTCCTCCACCTTCATCGCTGACCAGATGCAGGCCTATCTGGAAGAAGACGCAGATTCAGCCGAACCCTTCTTTGCTTATGTCGCCTTTCTGGCTGTCCATATCCCGGTTCAAGCGCCCAGCGAGTATACGGAGAAATATGTCGAGACCTACGCGGCAGGCTGGAACGCGATCCGTGAGCAACGCTGGCAGCGCGCGCAGGAACTAGGGTTGATCCGCGAAGGTGCCCCGCTTGCCCCGCAACCAGATACCATCCCGCGATGGCAAGATCTCAGCCCAGAAGAGCAGCGTCTTGCTGCTAAGAGCATGGCCGTGAATGCCGGCGCTCTGGAGGCGATGGATGCTGAGCTGGGTGGCTTGATCGATTATATCAAATCCGTTGGCGAATATGAGAACACGATCTTCGTGGTGACCTCTGACAATGGACCAGAAGCCGGTGACCCCTGGGGCGGCAGTGGGCAATGGTGGTTCGATATGCAAGGCTATTCGCGCGACTACGACACGCTCGGCGAAAAGGGCAGTTATGTTGCTCTTGGACCAGGCGGCGCGAGCGCCAATGCCGGGCCGTCCCATTTGTTCAAGTTCCACGCCGCCGAAGGGGGATTGCGTGTCCCCATGCTGATGGCGGGGCCGGGCATTGAAGCTGGCAGGGCGGTCGATAGTCTGTCGGTGATGACCGACGTCGCGCCGACCTTGCTCGACTTGGCCGGTGTCGATCAAGACAACCCGAACGCCAATCCAATGACCGGGCGCACGCTCCAGCCCGTTTTGTCCGGTGATGCTGAGCAGGTCTATGCGGACACAGATGCGGTCGGCTTCGAAACATCAGGCCAGGCCGCTTTGTACAGAGGGAAGTACAAGCTCGTCCGAAATATTGCACCGCATGGCGATGGCATCTGGCGCGTGTTTGATATTGTCGATGACCCAGGTGAGACGACGGACCTTGCGCCCGAGCGCCCGGAGCTGCTGGCGGACCTGATGCACGCGTATCGCGTCTATGCGAATGAGGTCGGAATTCTCGAGCTCCCCGAAGGTTACCAGGTCGAACGGGCGATCGGGCGCAATGTCGTCGGCAAGCTATGGCAATATTATTGGGGGTGGATTGTCCTGGGCCTGCTTCTGATGCTGGCCGCAATCACCGGCGTGGTGATTGGGGCGCGAACACTTTGGCGGCGTTTGAACTGACCCGTTAGGCCCAGCCTTCCAAATGGTTTTCGCGGATCACGCGCCGGCTCGTTTTCAAGCGAAGAATAGGAGCGAGATTCGTTTCCTCGAACAGAGCCTCGATGTCGGCCTTATCTGACGCATCGAGCGCGTCAAAGGCGTCCGTGAGACGTTGCAACAAGTAGAACCGATAGGGCATCACGGCCGTACGAATGGTGTGCCCGCGCCAGTCAAAAGTCGCCATGCCAATTCCACGCCCGAGTGCGCCAGGCTTCAGTTGCGGTGCGTCTTGTTCCGCCAGCCAGTCATTCGCGAATTCGATATGGGAAGTGATTTCGGGTAAGTAGTCTTCTGCAATGAAACGCATCAAGGCCTTGAGCGTATCGGGAATGGCTTCGAAGCTGTACAATCCTGGGCCCGACTTCAACGCCGCTTCATCGTGAACCCTCTCGGGCATATTCATGCGTTCCGTCCAGCGGAACACGCGTGGTGCCGTCGTTTGCATAAGGTGCAGAGGTTTAGGGTCCCGTGCCAAGTGCGCGTAGAGAGGACTGAACAGGCCATAGTCGCCAAGCGTGGGGGCGCCGCCAAAAAGGAAAGGGCGTTCTTCTAGGTGAGTGTGGAAAAGCGAAAGAAATTTCCCGTAGGTCGTTTCTATCGTCTCGTAAGTCTCGGGTGTCACGCCGAACGCCACGGCTGCCTTTCGCATGCGCCCGCTGGCGTGCAAGAAAACCGGTTCGCGCTCTTCGGCTGTGAGACCGTCGGGCAGAACGTCCTCAAAGGCCATGCGCAAGAAAGTCAAATTCGTTTCGTCAAAATTCCAACGATAGTGCATGGCTGCGCGCAGCATGCCTTCACCACCATAGAGCTCAAACAGATGCGCGATCACGCGTAGTTTGGGGTCATCAGGGTAGAGTGATGTTTGCGATAACCCTTGGCTTTCGAAATGGTCCAGAATGTCGGTGCCGTCCTGAACATAATTGCCATTGGGGGTTTCGATGACCGGAACGATCCAACGCCCGACCGCTTTTGTCACGACGGTGTTGAAGTGCTCGCCGCCAGCTTTCTCCTCACGAAATGGGACGTGGTTGCGACGCATGTAAGCGCGAACCTTGCCCGTATAGAGCGAGGCTGCCATGCCGTATAGCGTATAGTGATCGGTCATAGTTGGTCCTATAAGTTGGGAAGCTCGACCGGGCCCTGAAAGCTTCGCATGCCGTTCTCTGTGAACCAGAAGAATGTGGTGGTGGGGCAGGGGAGATCGATCACCCAGTGAGACGTTAGGTTTAGCTCGGAAAGTGTCGCGGTTGGCGGAAGCTGAAGACCATCATCGGCTTTGCCATCGCCGACCGCCTCAACATAGTGGTCGTCTCCGATGTTCATGAACTTAACCCTTCGTCCGGCTTTGAAACCGAGCGTATGGGCTTTGGTAACGGATATTCTCGCGGGCAATCCCGGTTCGGCTGGCGGTATCATATCGCCCGGCACAGCGACATGCAGACATGTATATCCATCAATTGTCTTGGTCTGGGTGGCGTGTTGCCGCCCAGACGGGTCATGCCGGAAGGCTGCGCGATCCATAGAGGCGTAATCACATCCCACTTTCTGATACGGTTGTTCAGGCGACCAATCGTCGAACTGTTTTCGACTGACGGGTTTCGTCGACATCCAAACTTGCCGAGTGCTTGGATCAATGGCCTCCATAAACAGGCCGCTTGCGGAGATCATGTGCGCGGCCTCGGTGAGGCCGCGCAGCATCAACGCTTCTAGTTCATTTTCCAGATCAATCACTGACAGCCCCGGACTTAGAGGGCATCAAGCTCAATCCCAGCATGATCAAGGCAGCGATGAGCAATGGCATATTGCTTGAGGCTCCGGGAGCCGTCTCAAGTGTGACGACGGGCTTGAAATGCCCGACGGCCATACGCCCGAACATTTCGACGGCGAAGATGAGATAGAAGAGAGGGATCAGCGAACGATATCGAACCAGGACCAATATGAACAATAAGGTCAAAAGGAGTTGCGATAGTCCCCACTGGCTAAAGATCGCAATCACGTTCGCAGCAGCGCCAGCGGAGTAGGTGTCTAAGGGGATTGTGGCGATGCTCTGTGCGCCGCCATCTGGCGCGATGAGATGCATGCAGCTGCGGAAGATCAGCATCAATGTGAGCGGCACAAAAACGTAGAGCGCAATCTTCTGACCGGGATACGTGTTTGTGATTTGTTTTGGGAAAAGCGTTGCCAAAATATGCTTCATTCTCTCCGACTCCAAAAAATACAGCCTTGTAATGGCATGTGATATGCCATTACAGAGGTTGGCATGCAAGCAAATTGAATGGAGCAGGTTGATCATGAAGGTGCTCAGAACACCCGACGCGCGTTTCGAAAATCTCCCCGATTATCCATTCGCACCAAATTACGTTGAGGTTCCCGACGGCGAAGGTGGGACTTTGCGCATGCACTATGTCGATGAAGGACCGCGCGACGGTCAGCCTGTCGTGATGATCCACGGTAATCCGACCTGGTCCTATATGTGGCGCGCATTGATCCCGGTCTTGGCGAAGGCCTGCTATCGCGCGATCGCTGTGGACATGATCGGGATGGGGCGTTCGGATAAGCCCGCAGCTTTGGAAGATTACTCAATCGCCCGGCACGAAGCGTGGTTGAAGGCGGGCTTGATCGACGGGCTCGGTCTAACAAATGCGCATTATATCTTGCATGATTGGGGCGGGATCGTTGGCTTGCGCTTGGTCGCCAATAATCAGGACCGTGTCGCAAGCGTCATCTATTCCAATACCGGTTTTCCGACTTGGGAACCTGGAAAAGAAATCACCGAAATGATCCGCCCAGGCACAGAGGTGTTGTTGCCGTTCCAAGAAATGGTGAGGCAAACCGATGAGTGGCCGCATTGGGAGCAGGTCTCGGCCTTGGTCGTTACTGAGATGAGCGATGCGGTGAAAGCCGGTTTCGCTGCTCCCTGTCCGGATCCGTCTTACATTGTCGGCAATCGCGCGTTCGCGCTCATGCTGCCGACACGCAATGATAATCCCATGCTTGAAGACAACTGGCGCGCTCTGGAGAGGCTGAAGTCCTTCGATAAACCTTTTCTATGCGTCTACTCCGACAAGGATATCGTCGCGCCGACTGGGTATAAATCGGTGCGTCCGTTCATTCCCGGCGCTCGAGCCTATGAGCCAATCATATTGGAGGGTGGTAGCCACTTTCTATTGGAAGATATTCCAGATGCATATTGCGACACGGTACTGGCTCAATTGTCGACACTGAAGCCGTAACATGCCGCTCGGGTCCAACAAGAAATCGAACAACTTCAATAATATAGGAACTCGTCATGGAAGTCGTTAATCAGGTTGCGCCGACCGATCCGAGTCACATCCAGAAGATGATGGAGAAGGGGCCTGACGGACCCATCTTCATGATAAATTTGCTCAAATTCAAAGAGAAGGCCGAATACCAGGATGGTCGCAAAACCAGTCTGACGGGTAGGGAGGCATACGCAATCTATGCTGAGATGGTCGCAAAGGTACTTCCAGATTTCGGGGGGCGCCTGATCTTTGGTGCTGACACGACCTTCCTCGCGCTGGGCCAGGTCGAGGAATTATGGGACGAGGTCGCGATCGCTGTTTATCCTGAGCGTTCTGCGATGCTCAAAATGTCCGGGTCAGAAGCATGGCAGGCTGCAGGCGTGCACCGCGCAGCTGGGCTTGCCGGCCAGCTGAACATCGAAACGGTTTTACAGGATTGGGCTAAGGGCCTGCCCTGGATGCAGGTCTTGTTAGATGGGATGCGTGAGTAGCTCGCCGATCTCGATCAGCGGCTTACTCGTTGTCTTGGCTCTGTCGAAGGCCTCGTGTGTAGCACGTGCGCCACATATTGGCGTATAATCTGCCAAAAAAAGTAAATTTCGTATTGTGAATTCCGTAAGGTTAAGTTAGCTCGATATAAATGGCAGATCATCTGCCAATAGAGTTCGAAATCGAGATTCGAAACTTATCGGGAGGAATCAATGAAATCACGTTCACTCAAAAAATGGCTCGTCGGTGCCTCGCTTATTGCGTTGGCTCCAACGGGAGTGGCACTCGCTCAAGAGACTGATGCGGCGTCGGCGCAATCAGGCGATGCGGAAGCATCGCGCCGATTGGGGACGGTGACGGTCAATGCGACGCGTCGTGAATCCAGCGTTCAGGATATTCCGATTGCAGTTACCGCGCTCGACGCAGAGGCGCTTGATCAGGCAGGCGTGCTGGATATTTCTGATCTTCCGGCACTTTCAGCAAGTTTCAATATGAGTAACTCCAACTCAGAGTCTGCAGGGTCGACCCTAAGAATTCGAGGCGTCGGGACCACCGGAAATAATGCAGGCCTAGAAGGGGCGGTGGGCGTTTTCCTGGATGGCGTCTATCTCTCTCGACCAGGCGTCGCGTTGGGTGATCTTGTGGATCTGGAGCAGATCGAAGTGCTGCGAGGACCTCAAGGGACACTGTTCGGGCGTAATACCTCTGCGGGCGCTCTGAACATCCGAACGAAGAAGCCAAATCTCAATGCAGTGGAGGGTTTCGGCAATGTGACCGTCGGGAACTTTAACGCACTGAATCTGCAGGGCGGGGTCTCCGTGCCGTTGGTTGAAGAGCGGGTTGCGGTCCGCCTATCTGGCGCCGTAAATGAGAGGGATGGATTTCTCGACAGTTCAGATCCGAACAATCCGGATGGGAGTTTATCTAAGGATCGCTGGATGGTGCGTGGTCAACTCTATGCTGAGCCGACTGAAAATGTGAACCTTCGCGTAATTTTCGATCACGCCAACTCTGATGATCTGTGTTGCGATGCGGTTCACTTATCTCCGTCATCACTGCTTCAAGTATTTCCGCTGGCGGGATTGCCGGCAGATGGGGGCGCTCCGGTGGTCGGTTTCGACGATGCATTTGAGGGGCTTGTCGGAAATGCTGCGCGTTTTGAAGATCCGAGCGAACAAACGGGGCTGTCGGCAGAGCTGAACTGGGATCTTGGCGGCGCCAACCTGACCTATATCGGTTCGATCCGAGAGTATGAGTCTGGACCAAACATTCAGGAAGCGGATTTCATAGGATTGGACGTGTTCTCAACGGGAGGAACGACCGCAACAACACCAGCATCTCAAACCCCGAGCGGTCAAAAGTTTGATACGTTGTCTCACGAGCTGAGATTGCAAGGGAATGCCTTCAATGATCGCCTGGACTGGCTCGTCGGTGCTTACTATTCAGAAGAAGATATTCAGGTCGACACAACATTGACGCTCGGTGCTGATTATCAGGCGTACGCCGGTGCACGATTCTTGGCGGTTCCAGGTGTCTTTCAGGGGTTCGGAGGAAACCCGCTCCTGGCGCTTACCAGAAGCCCAGCGAACCCTCTTGGTGTGAGTGCTGAAGGAAACTTCACGACGAACCGGTTTTTGCAGGAAGGCGAGTCCTTTTCGATCTTCACTCACAATGTTCTCAGTGTGACGGACAAGTTAGATCTGACCCTTGGTGTTCGCTACATTGATGAATCCAAAGAAGGTTCGTTCGATCAGCTGGCTGCGAATACACCTGCTTGTCAGGCAATCATTGGAAATATCGTCGGCGGCGCAATCCCGGCAAACCTAGCCGGCGGAGCGTTGGCGCTGACCTGCTTCCCGCAAGCAGCGCCGGCAGACCTTCCGACATCAGCGCTTTTGCCAACGCCTCGAACCTACGACGAGACCTTTGAGGACGATGAGCTCGTTTATACGATCAAGGCAAGTTATGCGCTGACAGATGACATCAATGCTTATGCCGGGTTCACCCACGGCTTTAAGTCTGGTGGTTTCAACCTTGATCCGTCGTCGGCCGTCGTCACGAACAGTGCAGCGGTTCAGCAAGGCATCGCCACCATGAATCCAGTCGCCCCGATATTCGGTGATCCATCCTTCGACTCTGAAAAGATCGATGTGTTTGAGATTGGCATAAAAGCCGACTTGTTCGGGGGACGCGCGCGGATCAATGCTGCCGCCTTTATGCAAGAGATGGAGGATTTCCAGGTGTTGGAGTTCACGGGCGTTCAATTCGTGACCTTTAACGTGCCGGAGGCAGAGTCGAATGGCTTCGAGCTTGAAGGGCAATTCCTGGCGACGCCAAACTTGGTCCTGAATGGCGCTGTGACCTATGCCGATGCCAAGTATCCAGATGGCTGCGACGGCGGTAATCCGAATCCAACGATTACGCGTCTTTGCGGAAACTCGCTCACGAATGCGCCTGAGTGGGTGGCCTTGTTCGGCGGGCAGTATTCGCAGGATCTGACGGATGCAGGGCATAGCGGATTCATCAGCGCATCGGCGCGATACGAAAGTGACCGACGCACCAGTACGCAAGCTGTACTGGCCGACGGATCTCCCAATCCGTTCGACGTTCAAGAATCCAACACGAAAATTGACCTGCGGGCCGGCATTTCTAGTCCAGATGATCGGTGGACGCTGGAGATCTGGGGCAAAAACGTCACCGATGAAATCACGCGATCAGTGACCTTCAATATTCCGCTGAATGTGGGTGCTAGAGGCGCGTTCATACAAGATCCCGCCACTTACGGCGTGACCTTGCGGTTCAAGCACTAGCGTCTTGAACACTCCTTCAAACTTTGGGCGGCCTGGATTAGGTCGCCCATTTTTTGTGTGGTTTACGCAAAGCAAGGTCTTGGCGAGGCAACGCGCAAGCTCGCCGTGTGGTTTGGTTAGTCGATGTCGACAGTGGCGGCCAACCCAGCCAGAGTCAGTTTGATTGACTTCTTTGCGCTCTCAACAGAGCGGTCCTGATCCTGTCTCAACTGCCTCCAAGTGGAGAAATCCAGCGCTACCTCTATCGCACCAAATAACTCTCGATTGGATGTTATCTCTTTGGGTAAAATGGTTTTCAACGCGGATCGCAAATAAAAGACATCACTTTCGTGTTGTTTGCTTAGAAAGTCTGATTGAAACCGGCGAAGCGTCACGCACATCTTCATCGGAAAGACAGTTTCATACAATTCCGCGCGTTTATCGACGCATTCGAACAAGCGCTCTCGCCATGTTGTTGTTTCATATGGTGCTACGAGCATCGGAATCGCTGCTTTGCCAACTTCCTGCGCCATTTCATCGTAGATGCTGTCCATGTCTTCAAAATGCCGAAACACGGTACGCATCCCGACATTGGCACGCTCAGCCACCGCAACAGCGCTCGGTGTCATGTCACCTTCTGCGAGAAGTTCAAACATCGCTTCGATGACTTGTCGTCGGCTGCGCCCACTACGCAGTCGGCGTCCGTCTTTGGTTTCTTCTTCCATTTTCGGAAAAAGTTTTTTTAGCGCTGCTGACTTATTCAAGATCGCGCTCCTGCTATTGGCGTTCTATCTGACAATATAAGACGAAGTTGCAAAAAAAGAAATAACGCGCTGATGCGTAAACGCTAGCTAAGATTCGGCTGGATGGGCGACATAGTTGGTCGAAGGCCAAAAGACAGAACTTTTGGAGGATTCTAGGTCTCATCACGCGCCTTTCCTGTGCAAAAGACTCCAAGATCAAAATGCTTGGTCGGCTGTGTTGAATGAGGCACCTTGCGCTCTCAAGAATAAAATGGCAAGTCATCTGCCATAAAATAGATATGGCGCATTGAGCTTAATGCGTCGCTGGCGTGTTTTGGTGCGTAAAAAACAGGTTTCGCTGTTGCGAGTGAGTCGCCTAGCCAAGGCCAGAAATGGGAGAAGCAAGGATGTGGAAAAAAGCGATTCTGGTCGTGCTGGCGGCAATTATCGGTGCAGGAATCATAGCCTGGTTCAACCGCTCCACGATCTTGACCCACTTAGTTTTAGAGCGCGTGAAGTCCATGCACTATCCGGTGGCAGAGCATGAAGCGGTCATCTGGCAGCAGGGGCCTTCTACACCTTCTGAGGCGGCTGCGGAGCAACCGCCAAACATCGTGTTCATTCTGCTAGATGATCTGGGGATCAACGATCTTTCTACGTTTGGAGGCGGTGTCGCCGATGGGCGCGTGCCGACGCCTAATATCGACCGACTCGCGGCAGACGGCGCGATATTTACCCAAGCCTATTCAGGCACCGGCACATGCGCTCCGTCGCGCGCAATGCTGATGACAGGCAGATACCCGACCCGTCACGGATTTGAATTTACGCCGATGCCAGAAGGCATGGGGCGGGTGGTCGCCACCATTGCAAATGGAATGGAACGCGGCGCACTTCCAGACATTGAATATGCGACGCGCACAAGCTCCAACTCTATCGCCTATGATGACAAAGGACTGCCTGGGAGCGAAGTTACGATTGCTGAATTGTTGCAGGATAAAGGCTATCACACTGTACACATTGGCAAATGGCACCTTGGCCGAAGCGAAGAGAGCCGGCCAAATGCCCAGGGCTTCGACGAAAGCCTTCTGATGCATGGGCACCTTTATTTGCCAGAAGACGATCCGACATCCGTGAATGCTAAACTCGATTTTGATCCAATCGACCAATTTCTTTGGGCGCGCGGTCAATACGCGGCATCCTTTAATATGGGTGAGCCGTTCGAGCCCGGTGGCTACCTCACGGATTGGTGGACCGATGAAAGCCTCAAAGTGATTGAGGCGAATAAACACCGACCATTCTTCTTATACCTCGCCCATTGGGCGCCTCACACGCCTCTTCACGCGACGCAAGAAGACTTTGATGCCGTGGGAGACATCGAGCCATATCGATTACGGGTCTATGCTGCGATGCTTCACGCGTTGGACCGTAGTGTCGGACGCGTGATCGACAAGCTCGAAGAAGAAGGGCTTTCCGAAAATACGATCGTGATCTTGAGCAGTGACAATGGCGGTGCGGGCTATGTGGGCTTGCCGGATCTCAACGCCCCGTATCGGGGGTGGAAAATAAGCCTGTTTGAAGGCGGTATTCGTGTCCCGCTCTTTGTGAAGTGGCCCAACCGGGTTGAACCGGGAACGGTTATAGATACGCCTGTTGCGCATATCGACGTCATGCCGACGATCGCGGCTGCTGCCGGCGCATCTTCGCCAGAAAGTGTTGTGATTGATGGTCAAGATCTCCTGCCATGGTGCTGTCAGTCTAATGCGAACCCGTCTCCAGCATCGAACGGGGCAGGGAGGCTTATCCAGCCAGAAGCAGGCGCCATTCAGAGAGGGCGGCGTTTCTCATCGATTTGAATGTTGAGCGGTGGTTGATATGGCGGTCTAAGTTGAAGTGATTGTGGAACGAAGCGTGGGTCGATACGAATTTCTGTAGATTGCTCATCCTTCGAAAGCGGCTCATCGCTCTTTCTCTTCGTCGGAAGGGCAGGTGGCTATTCTCCGCGCGGTTGTTGAGGTGGCGACCGACCTCCTGGCGGTCTTCATTCCCGATCTCTCTCATGGCGGCGCCATACGAGCGCAATCGGTCCGTAATGACCCGTCTCGGAGCGCCGTACCGCTTCATGGCTTTCTTCAGAAACCTAAGTGCAGCGGGCTTATCGCGGGTCTTGGTAACGTAGCTTTCCAGAACCTCACCCTCATGATCGACGGCGCGCCAGAGATAGTGTTGCACGCCATTGATCTTCACGAAGACCTCATCCAAGTGCCATTGCCACTGCGTATGCTGACGCATATATGAGGCGCGCTTCGTTCTGATCTTTCCGGCGAAGATTGGACCAAATCGATCGACCCAGAGCCTCACGCTTTCATGGCAAACGTCGACACCACGCTCGTGGAGTAGGTCTTCAACGTTGCGAAGCGACAGCGGGAATCTGACGTACATCATCACAGCAAGCTGGATGATCTCTGGTGATGTTTTGAAATAGCGAAACGGGCTTTTGGGCATTAGCCGAGCCTAGAGCAGGGCGGTTAAGGTTCACTTTCCGCTGACAATCCCAGTTTTTATGTTTTTGGTGTGCCGTCAAAGTAGTCTCAGAACTTCGATATAGGGCTCGTCAATCGAAGCAAAGCAATTTTATGATCGAATGGGTTCTTTGTTACGATTAAGAATTTCTCTTTTTCCGTTCACAAAGAGTTGCATCCTTGACGCGTCATGAGTTTAGTTAACATTGGAGTGTTACCGGGGACACAAAATGCGGATTATTTTGCTGACAGTATACAGCGCCTTATTGCTAGGAGGCGGTTATGTTGCAGGTGTTTTATTCCCGGATTGGTCCACCAAAACAGGTCTTGCAGAGTATCTCCCGCGTAAACCAATCGAGGAAACTAGTACTCGCCCTAACCCGTTATCGGACCGCGTGAGTGACCTATCTCTCGAAGGAGAGATGCCCGATCAAAGTCCGCCTGCGGCTGCAGAAGTTCAAAACGCCGAGCTCAATATTATCGATCCAGTCCTTTCCCAAGGCGGTTTTGTCAGAGGTGCGTACCCCCCACAGCGCGCGGTAAATGTGAATGGCGAATTGGTCAGCAGAACTCTGGAAGGCGCTTTCTTTTATGGGATCGGCCGCAATGATACTGGCGAAATAGAGGTCAACATCGATCCTAATGAGCAACAATCATTCATTATCCAGCCAAGAGAGTACGCGACTGGGCAAGTCATCAACACTGCGCGGTCGATAGGGTCAAGGTCTATCGAAGAGCCTATTTCGGGACACGATGAATTGTTCCCCGATGAGGGTTTATCAACCCGGACAGTGGACGGATTAGCTGAGAAAAAGGCTCAAGAGCGCAATCAAAAGTCGAATGCTCTGAATAGCCGAGCGAACCTTGACGGTTTTTTGCAAGACTGGATTTCGCCCATACAAACTAGTTGGACCCAAACAAGCCCTTGGGGCGCGGCAAGGATCAAGAACGGCGTAGAACGCATTCATGGCGGTCTGGACATGGCCGTTCCCACAGGTACAGAACTGGTTGCGCCTGCAAAAGGATTGGTCACGCTTGCAGCAGACGATTTCCACTATGAGGGCGGGGTCGTTTTCATTGATCACGGGTTAGGTGTAACCTCGATATATCTCCACATGTCAGAGGTGGATGTTGAGGTCGGTGATATTGTCGAGCAGGGCGATCGGTTGGGGGCTGTGGGAGCAACCGGGAGCGCGACGGGGCCGCATCTTTGTTGGCGCCTTTATGCAGGTGGTCGGAACAAACCAATTGACCCAATGTTGCTGGTCAAATCCGACGCTGGGTGATCTATGACGCGAGCAATGTTGGCGATCGCAGGACTCTTTTTCGGGTTTATCTCTCATTCAGCGTGGGCACAGCAATGTGTGCCTATAACAGCCGGTGAACCAGAAGACCGCGTCGTTGGGGGCAATCGGGCCTCAATTGATGAATGGCCGAGCTTCGCATCGATTAGCATCCGACCGACTGATAGCTCACTCCCAGACATACATATCTGCGGAGCCACGGCCATCGCGTCAGATTGGCTGCTCACAGCAGCGCATTGCGTGTATGGATATGAAGGTGAAGAAGATTCTAACGCAAGCGATGAAGTTCGAATTGGTCCTGGAATTCGACACACAATGGCTGGAATATCCGGGCGACTATACGCCACGCTAGGAACCGATCACCTGAATGAAGACGATCGCGCGAGCGTGATCGCGATTGAGAAGGTCATCATACACGAAAACTACGCGCCTGGAGCCGTTCGCGAAAACGACATCGCTTTGCTAAAACTGTCTGAGAGTTGGAGCGGCGCTATCGGACGGCTCGGCCTTACTAGTTCATACGCCGAATTGAGCGGAAGAGCATTCGTCGCTGGCTTCGGCTTTACGCTTGATCCAAGAGATCGAGATGCAGACGAAGAAATCATGCTGGGCGGAATGAGCGTATCACAACGGTCTAATGGTTCATCCTACCTCTCCGGTTCAGAAAGACTGCTGGCGGCTTTGGTGCCACCGGTTGATGATCGAACGTGCATACGAAGTAATCCGGGTTCCATAGATCGCCAGACTGAATTTTGTGCCGGTTTTCGTACAGGCTCGCGAGATTCTTGCAACACAGATTCTGGTGGCCCGATAGTTCAAATCGACAAAGAAGGCTGTCCGTACTTGGTTGGGATCGTACAAAGTGGTCGATGGTGCGGTGCTGAAGACAACAATGAGGCAACCTACGGAATCTATACAAGGCTCTCCGCCTTTGCAGACTTTATTTCAACCCATGTGACCGGCTTCCAGCTTCCAGTCTCAGCGCCCGAGACGGATCATCAACGGATGTTGGCAGCCGCCGAAAAGCTCGAGAAATGGTCTGCTCTGATCCCTGATCGCGTGGATGTCCGCATGCACCGGTTAGCGAGACCTGGCGTTGGGGAGTCCGAGCTCGGAGTGGACCCGAACTCTTTCATCGAGGGCGATGGTATGTTCATCACTTTCAAAAGCGACATCCCGGGTCAAGTCTCTATTGTCGATATGAACGCCAATGGGACTTTGACCGAGATTTACTCCAGATCGATCGAATTGGTGGCAGATGGATCGGTGGAAGGACGCATTCCATCCGGCGACGAACCCTTCAAAGCCGAAGGGCCATTCGGAGAGGGCAGACTGCTCATGGTTGTTTCGCCGGATTGGGCGGCCATGGACTTCACCAACAACACGTCGAATTCGGATGATATGTCCAACTTGATACTGGATCAGATCGGATATTCGCTATCCGACGAACGCAATTCAGATAATTTTGAGGGCTGGGGAATGACAATCGTACCGTATGCGATCGCACCAAGAAATTATGGCGCCGCGGAGTAGAGGCGGTGCTCTCATGTGTGTACGGTTCCGTTACTTGTGGGAGCAGCTTTGCCATAACCAAAACGCGGCTGCGGTGCATGTGGTTGGGGCACTTGAACAAAGATGCACAGACTAACCCGGAGTCGAGTCGTGGAAACCCGCTCGACAAGGCCGGAGCCATTACAGTTCGGCGTCGAACAGGTCTAGCCATTTTATCAGGACCGATTCACGGGAATCCAAATCGTCGTTTGAGTCGTGCACTTTCAGCGTGATCGCAGCCAGATCATCCTGATCTGCTAGCTCATTGAGTTGATTCGATCGCCAGTAGGCCGCAAAGATCTCCAGCGCGATTTGTGGCTGCGACGCGAGTTCTGGTGATTGCGCCAGATCCACTCCAATCGCGGTGCCAACGTCGACATAATTGGCTTTGCCCAGCAGCGGGACAATGCCGCGTCCTCGATAGCGCCAGCCATCCCCGCTTTCTTCATCGCCATTGCCAAGCTTGTTGGCTAGAATCCGGTTGGCGATACGGCGCGACTGGCCACTGAAGGACCTGGCTTCAGCTTGGCTGGCGAAGGCGGATGGAAATAGGCGCCAGAGCATATCGCCACTGAAATTCAGGCTGACATCGAGCCGCTGCAAATCATCAGACTCAATCGACACTTGAGTGACGAAATGCGCCAGGCGCCGCGGCGTGTCAATCTCATATCGCGATAATATGTCTTTGCGCGATAACAATACATCGCGGAACCCGTCATCCGAGATCATCTCGTTCAGCTGGTTGCGATTGAGCCCGAGCAGAAAGGGATTGATCTGCGTGAACTGTTGCCGCCCAGCACCGAGATCGCCCAGTTGATCTTCCAGGAATTCGACCCGACGCTCCAGAAACCCGAGCTCTTCGGTGGTGTCGATCGGGCACCCGTTCAGACAGAACCAGTCCGGCAGACCGCCAGAAGTCCAGTATGGGCGCCCACCCAAGGGTCGACTTCGGCCAACGTCTTCGATCGTCTCTAGAATCGCATAGTTTGGTTTGAGATTAGGGGCCATTAGTTTTTCAGCGAAGACCCGCGCGAACAGACCATCGTCTGGTGTGGTCTCGCCCAGGGGTGTAGCAAATGCGAGGATGACATTGTTTCTTTGATTGACCCGAACGAACCCCTTCGTACTGCTCTTGGAAAAAGCTGGCTTCAGTTCGTTCCGGCAGGCGTCTGAGACCACGATCAGTGCGTCCGCACCGGCTGACTTCAGCATCCCAATCAGGCCTTCGATTTTATAGCCATAGGTGATCAGACTGGCGGGCGAATTGATTTGTTCGTGGGCTGGCAGCCAGTAATTTTGCAGGCGCTCGCCATCGTTAGCGACGGCGCCATGCATGGAGGCATAGACCACCACAGAGACGTTCAAAGCGGGATCGGCTTGTTTGGCAGCGGTGATCTGATCGGCCAGACCGATAACTGTCTTACGCAGCTCCTCCTGATTTTGGTCAACCGAACGGGTGACCTTAAACGTCAGAGTCTCAAGCGTCTCGGCAATCAGGTCGCCATCTGCATAAGTGTTGGTTAGAGCACCGACCTTTTCCGGATAATCGCCGGCTGAAATGACCAGACCCAGGCGCAGCTCGGACGTGTGTGCAGAAAGCGTCGCCAACAGACACGCTAAAAAAACGCCTCCAAATCTTGATACCAAACGCATGGTCTTGCCTTGATCCTGTTCCCATTTCGACGCGATCTACCCAGTGATCAAGTCGCGAGGGCGGCTTGCTTCAGTTGATATTCCGACGATGAGTCGAAATCAGAACACTCGGCCGAGCGACAAAAAGAGGGCATTCTGAGTCTGGCCAGATGAGGACCCAGAAAGATCAACCGTGTAAAGCGCGGTGCGATAGCGCAGATCAATCTCATACTTGCCGATATCGCGGCCATACCCGATCACCAGCTCCGGTCCGGCAAACCCATTACTCTCTGAACCCGCTCCTGTATTGTCGAGATATTCGGTGTCCTGATGGCCTGCCGCCACGAAGAAAGAGGTGAAGACCCGTGTTTCGTCGCCCTGGAATACTGGCAACGTGCCGGAAATGCCGAGACGCACAGAGTTGAGCTCGGTCTTGGCTGAGCCAACTGTCGCCGGTCCGCCAGCTACACCCAGGGCGCGATCCTCAGCCCGCTCATAGCGATAGCCGGTGGCGAAGGAAAAATACTGATTGGTCGGCGCCATCAGGAAGAAATCGCCGCTGATCCGTTTTGAATTGACCGCGCTATTCTCAGTCTCGCCATATTTCAATGAGGTCGAGAAATGTACCGCAGGAAGAATAGGTATGTTTTCCGCCAAGTCTTCTCGCAACTTGCCGGCCAGACTCACGCCGAGTAGTGGAATCGCTGGCGGTTCATCACTTAGCCGGTCATGCTCGGTCAGATCATCGCTCCATAATCCGGTGACGATGGACAACGTGGTATCATCAGCGACTGCACTGCCGCCCCCAATTAGAGCGAGTAATGTAAGCGCGGCGCAGTGATGACGAAAGCTCAATGTGATCTATCCCGGGTGATGAGGTCGTTTCTGAAAGGCGGGCCCGACCCGAGAGGGTGCCCCGGCGAGAAAAATCGGACGATCGAGATTCGACAAGAGACTGGGCTCCTGAACAGACGGGAACCCGGACTGCAGCGACAGTGTCCGCATATTGGCAGAGATCACCATTCGTAGCTGATCAAGCGAGAGCGGCGTCGCGACATTCTCAATAAGGGCTTGCGTGAACAAAGTCTGATCGAGGCCAACAATGTCGGGATCGGCGTAGGCTTCCCGCCCATTCATTGTGGAGTAAAGAATGGCCGTGTTCAAATAGGCAAAGTCGATCTCGGCGACATCCACTGAATCGATCCCGAACTGATCGTCCGACAATCCGCAATCGGCAGAATTGATGCCATAGGCGGCCAATGACACTCGGCAAGCATCGACAATTCCGAGCGTCGCCCGGGATTCATCGAACGGGCTGAGGATGTCAGCGAGCGGGACCGTGCTGAGATCCGGCATGATGCCGTGAAACTCTCCATTGATCACCGCGCCATGCCCCAAATAATAGATCACGGCATTCGTGTTGCGCGAGATCAGTTCGTCGGAGACTTGGTTCAATACCGCTTCCAGCGCGGCCGCATAAGACTGATTGTCCTGACGCACCAGTGTGTTGCTGGTGATTTCGACACAGTGATTGCTAACCCTGTCGAGGTCGATACTGGACAGGGCCTGTGACAGTCTCTGAATCGCAAACTCTGGTTGGATGGATGCGAAATTGCAAGTCTGTTCGAAGTCCAGGCCGATGAGCACGGCGATGCACCGATTGGTTTCGTCCGGGAAAATCAGATTGCTGAGGGCACGTGGATCCAGTCGAGACAACCCAATCTGCATTGGGAGAGCCGTCCCACCAAACAAAAATCCACGCCGAGAGAACATCCTAAGGCTCAACCCAGGGTTAGATCACATGGGCTGTAGCTCACCGTCACCAATTTCGTGCCGCCTTCACCAAAAGCCGTAGATATCTGATCTGCACTGTCGAGCAGGCAGCCTAATCCGGGATTTTTGATCACCCAGCTGTCCGACGCGGTCCCTCTGGCCAGGAAGCTGTTCGATGTTGCTCCAGCATCCAACGGTTGGAAGCGAACAGCGCCAACTCCCAATGTGACTCTTTTCTTCTTTTTCTCTCGGCATACCGATAATTCCAGAGAACCGGGTTGCGACTCGAGTTTCTGCAAATCGCTCAAACGCTCATTGACGCAAGTCCACTGCTCTTTCTCGATCGTAATGCAGGACGTGCAGGTGGGATCGGCGCCGGAGCCAATCGCAGTTAGAGCGGCGATACACCCAATCGCAGTAAATCTCAGCATAGGCCTTCCCCAAAACCAACGGACCTAGTTAACAGTCTATTAACATGTTAGCCAATGATCGCAAGGTGTTTCACAAACGCTTGCGCTCAGGGCGGACCATGTGAACAATCTTTAGGCGAGTGGCTTGGGGGACACAAATGGCTGACATTTATTTGAGCTACACTTCTGACGATCTCAAGGAAGCGTCTCAAATTGCCGAAGCTTTGTCCTCCGTCGGTTTCTCAGTCTTTTTTGAACATGCCGTCGACGGTTCAGATGCAATCCGGGGGCCCCAAGGCGGCGGCAGCTATGCCGACTTTCTGCAACGCGCACTGGCCGAATCGAAGCTCGTCATTGGCGTCTGGAGCCCGGCCGCGCTGGAAGACCGCATGGTGCAGCGCGCTTGTATGTTTGCCGACGACCGCCAAAAATTGCTGCCGGTCTTCGTCAAAAGCGCGATTCCGCGAACCGACCTGCCAGCGGTGTTTTATGACACCAGCCCTTTCGACCTGACTAGCGCCATAAAAGATCGCAGAATCGAAAGCTGGGACGCGTTCTTGGGAATGATCAAGAACCGGATGGGTGCGCCCACCATATCTGAGACCCGAGCTCATGCCCAGCCGATAAAGACCCCGCCAGCACCGCGTACGGGACCGTCGACGCGGACCCGGTTGCCGGATTTTGTGACCTCACGCCTGCGCAGCATTTCAGCGCTTATCGTGTTGGCTCTGATCGCGGGGTCTTTTGGACTGATCGATTGGTCAGGCCGCAGCAGCTGTGGAACTAGCATTGTTGCGGACCTGTTCGACCCTTCCGTCGATGTCATTCGCGCCGGCGGTGTTTCGCAACGTCTCGCCGAATGCACCAGATCCGAAAGCGCGTATTTCATTCCGTCCAACGTATTTCTCGCAATTCGCGACATTGCCCTGGATGAACAATCCCTTGACGACCCGTCGGTGCGTCAGGAGCTGGAACAGCTGGTTAGCGGGCTGATAGGCAACAATCAGGCACAAGCGCTGGAATCGCTTGATGTGTCTCTGAACGAAGACGTCCAGACCAACGACAGCGCAGAGTTACGCAGTTTGAAGCAGGAAATCTCCGATATACCGGTCAAACTCGAATTTCTCAGTTTTGAACGAATCTTTGAATCCGACGACCTGCGCTCTATCGATGTCGAGATCAAAAAATGCATGCCCTACAATGCTCCCGACACCTGCGTCGACTTTGAGCTGGATTCAGAGGGCCGGGCGGAACTTAAGGACGAGACCTATTTTCGCCTCTTCATTTCTAACACGCGTAGCGGGCATCTGCTGGTGTTCGATCGGCTCGAGAATCACAGGCTGAATTTGATCTTCCCGTCGGAATTTGTCTCAATCGAGCCTTACAATCTCCTGAAACCAGGCAGGAATCTTGTCATCCCTGACAGTGAGCTGGAACTATTCCAGGCGAGCATTCTCGATGAGGCTCGGGATCAGGAGATTGGTCGCATACTCGTGGTCGGCGTGCCAGCCGAATTTGGGCAATTATACGATATTGACCGAATTCTCGAGATTCTGCAGTCAAAAGCCAAGAGCGACGGTTCGATATCGGCCGATGATCTCAACGCTCTCGGCGACACCTGGGCGGACAATGTCGAAGCCTATCCGGAGAAATGGAGCTTCGCCTCGGTCGATTATGTGCTCAAGCCGCTTGGCAATCGCACTCGGTCAGAGGATGCTCCATAGAAACACGCGAAGCAACCATTTCCCATATTGGTGCTGTCAGTCTAATGCGAACCCGTCTCCAGAAACGATTGGGTAGGGAGTCTTATCCAGCCAGAAGTTGGCGCCATTCCGAGAGGGCGGCGTTTCTCATCGATTTGAATGTGGAGCGGTGGTTGATGTGACAGTCTAGATTGAAGTGATTGTGGAAGGAAGCGTGGGTCGAGGCGAACTTCTGTAGATTGCTCATCCTTCGAAACCTCGACATCGCTCGCTCTCGCCGCCGGAAGGGCAAGTGGCTGTTCTCGGCTCTGTTATTCAAGTGGCGACCGACCTCCTGGCGGTCGTGTATTCCGATTTCTATCATCGCGGCGCCATAGGATCGAAGTCGGTCTGTAATGACTGCCTTTGGTAACCCGTATCGCTTCATCGCTTTCTTCAGAAACCTAAGCGCAGCAGGCTTATCACGGGTCTTGGTGACATAACTTTCCATCACTTCACCTTCATGGTCGACAGAGTGCCAAAGATAATGCTGGACGCCGTTGATCTTCACAAAGACCTCGTCCAGGTGCCACTGCCATTGCGTGTGCTGGCGCATGTAAGACGCCCGCTTCGTTCGGATTTTGCCGGCGAAGACCGGACCGAAGCGGTCGACCCAAGTCCGTACGCTCTCATGGCAAATGTCGATCCCGCGCTCATGCAGTAGGTCTTCAACGTTGCGAAGTGAGAGCGGAAAGCGGACATACATCATCACCGCAAGCTGGATGATCTCGGGTGAAGTTTTGAAGTAGCGAAATGAGGTTTGATTCATAAGCCGAGCGTAGAACAGGGCAGTTAAGGCTCAATTTCCGCTGACAATGCCCTATGGCGTGTGGAACTCTGAGAGATACAGCCTATTGGGCCGGGAATGCTTTTTCTTGTGATCGACCAAAACATCTGAAGGTGACTATCAAATGATATTCCCCTAGTTTTCGGTCGAGGGGGCGCGGATTAACGAGGATGACGTCATTGCTTGCAACTGTTCGAAATTTTCAAAGAGTATTGAGGGTTCAATGCGAAATCTAAGTGGTTCCATCGTCCTCATAATTATCTCACTGTTTGTTGGCGGCTGCACGGATGATCCTGACCCTCGCCTAGTGCTCGAATCGCAAAAAAATCTGACTCTATTTGAGGCCAAAGAAAATCAATCCGACTCTTCCAACCAAATGGACACAAGGAATAGAATTGCGGAAGTTTCTTCAGTCGCGCCGAGCCTGAGATATGCGCTCCTAATTGGCAATGAGTCTTATCCCAACGAAGTAGGACCGTTGAGCCTGCCACACGAAGATGTCGAGCTAGTGAAGAACGCGCTGCTGCGTTCCGGGTTTTTGGAAGACAATATCACAGTTGTTCTGGACGCCACGCGCGATCAAATGCTTGATCAGCAGGAGTTGTTTGCCCAATCCCTTTCCAGAACGAAGGGTGAAGGGGTGGGGTTTTATTACTACTCCGGCCACGGCGGTTCATATGACGATAATCAAGGTGTGCGAGCGAATTACTTTCTGCCGACAGGTGCGGTGATCGAAAACGCGAGGCAGCTTCGTGATCGAGGTGTTTCTTTGGCGGCTCTGGTTGGAGACATGCATTCTACGCGCGCTAAGGCGGTATTTATCATCTCGGATGCTTGCAGAAATACGTTACCGATCACTTCCGCTCGAGGCGGCGGATCGGATAAGTCTTTTGTTCGGATGGAACGCAGGGCAGGTTTGTTTCTGGCATTTGCGACGGCCGACGGCGCGACTACACCTGATGATGGACTTTTCGCAAAGGTGCTTTCAGAAGAACTACCTCAGCCGAGCTATGATTACTACGACGTCTTCAAAGCCGTTCAAAGGCGCGTCGGTCAATTGCGTGAAATCGATAGTCAACCGTTTGTTCAAGACGGGCTCGAAGGAACTTTTTGTTTCGTAAGCTGCCCGCTGACTTTAGATCGGTCCAATATTCCGTCCATGGAACAATTGCCTGAAGATCAACAGGCAGCGTGGCAGGATGCCATGGCTACAGTCGAACGGGAACCTTTTGACGCTTTTAATAGCGCATATCCTGAAAGTCAGTACGCGCGCTATGCTCAGCTACTACTCGATCTGAAAGATGTCTCAGACCAACTCGACGGGACAGAGGCCGGCTCAGCGGATGGGCGCGATTTGAACATTCAGGCTACCACCGCAACAAGTGCCAATAGTCTAGACACGATGAACCCATTTATCTTGCAGGTTGTCGAAGAACTTATTGAAACGAAGACTGGGCTTGGTTACGATCTCAATGGCAACTTCACAGGAGAATTCGACTTTGGAGACGAGCGCGTAGCGCACGTGCGCGATGCGGGGACAACGAGTACCGTTAGCATCGTTTTGGAGGTGATAGTTCGCTCGATGGAGGCCTGGTCGGTTGCAAATTCAAACGATTTACCCAGCCAACGCTTTTCCGTGCGAGACTTTCTAAATCCGACAGTGTTCGGCTTCAAAGCTTGGGTCTACGTGTTCAACATTGAATCTCGAATTCCTGAATATGATCGGACATTCGGGGTCGGTGCGAGAGATGCTTTTTTGATTCAGGGAGTAGGCCGAGGAATAAAGTTTCAAAATGCTCAGCCCGGAGATTTTATCTACTTCAATCGCACTACTGGTTCGGGGCAGGCTGGGGTTTTTCTGGACAAAATCTCGCAAGGCGAGGATACAATTGGGTTTTCTTACTTTTCTTCATTCGATCGTGACAACGGGGTCGGAGTTAGAACTGCGTATTTTACCGGAAATTGTCCATCTAGCAGTGCAATTTCGTTGAACGACTATCGCCGTGATTGTGCAATTATTCGATCAGATGACCCACGTATTTTGTCCGTGTCAAGATTGCATGATCCAAACACATGGACCGATGGTTCGGACATGCGTGATGTCATGGACGCCATTTTCGATGGCGCGCTCTCTTTTGAACATCTGCAGAGCGTTCGATATGGTGACGCCTTGTTAAACTCAGACTAATTCTAATTAGTGTGATAATTTCGTCCGTTAGTCGATGACTCAAGTCAGGCTGCTTGGAAACGACGAAGGCTAACCTCTGAGACTGGTTCGCAAGTAGTTCGGCGCGCTTGGCTAATGCAACACGGACGTGAGAATTGAGTTCTGATGTGGTCGCCGCCGATTTGTATAAAAAGGTCTGTCAGATTATGAAACTGGTTTGTTTGAGTCCTCGCTAATGTGGGCTCAATGCAACATTCGATTTTTGAGTTCGTCCGTTGGGATCGGGCACGTGTCGCGACCAAATTTCAGTCGGTTTCGCGCGAATAAGTCATAGCACCAATCAGATAAGAAATTTGGTATTTTGCTAAAAATCCACATCATCCTCCATGGCCCGCCGAGGTGCTGTCAGTCTAACGCGAACCGGTCTCCAGCATCTTACGGAGTAGGGGCTCTTATCCAGCCAGAAGCTGGCGCCATTCTGAGAGGGCGGCGTTTCTCATCGATTTGAAAGTAGAGCGGTGGTTGATGTGGCGGTCTAGATTGAAGTGATTGTGGAACGAGGCGTGGGTTGAAACGAATTTCTGGAGGTTGCTCATCCTTCGAAATCGCGACATCGCTCGTTCTCTTCGTCGGAACGGTAAGTGGCTGTTCTCTGCCCGGTTGTTGAGGTGACGACCGACCTCCTGGCGGTCGCTATTTCCTATGTCTCTCATGGCGGCGCCATATGAGCGAAGTCGGTCCGTGATGACCTTTCTCGGAGCGCCGTACCGTTTCATCGCTTTCTTCAAAAACCTAAGCGCCGCAGGCTTATCCCGGGTTTTAGTGACATAGCTCTCTAGAACTTCGCCTTCATGATCGACGGCGCGCCAAAGGTAATGCTGAACGCCGTTGATCTTCACGAACACCTCATCCAAGTGCCACTGCCATTGAGTGTGTTGGCGCATGTAGCAAGCGCGCTTGGTTCGGATTTTTCCGGCGAAGACTGGACCAAATCGATCGACCCAGAGCCTCACGCTCTCATGGCAGATATCGATCCCCCGCTCATGCAGAAGGTCTTCGACATTTCTCAGAGACAACGGAAATCGTACGTACATCATCACCGCAAGCTGGATGATCTCAGGTGATGTCTTGAAATAGCGAAAGGGATTCTGGCTCATCCAAATCGATTAGATCGATTCAAATCGACCGGGCAGGGCGGTTTGCGCTGACAACTCCCTGGTGACGTTTTGAAATAGCGAAACGGAGATTTAGTCATAGACCGAGCCTAAAGCGGGGCGGTTAAGGCTCACTTTCCGCTGACAACTCCGGCGTAAGTCACCACAATGACGCGATTGCAGTGGCTGCCGATTCAATCAAAAAATCGCAATCGCCAAAGTCTGTTTCGAAAAGCATTTCGATGGTCGCGTATCCGATTTCTATCGAGAGCCTCGCCTTAGAAATGATCTCGGCTCTGTCGCCGTCATAGCCAACGTTCAGCAGATTGGTTGCGATCACATGAGCCATATTCTCATGTGAGTCGAGCCTCACGTTCACCAACTCGGGGATTGCGCGAATTGAGACCATAAGTTCGTACCCTCCCCGAAAATTGCGCGTCACGCCGAGCGTGTCATGGAGGCCTTTTTGAGTTTGGCGTTTGATTTCTTCTATGGTCGGCAATCGGTCTGGTGCGCCGGTTTGAATGATCTGATTTTGAGAACTCATCAATCGATCACTCAATACGCGCAGCACCTCATATTTGTTTTCAAACCACCGATAAAATGCTGGCGGAGTCATGCCCGCGCGCTCGATGATCGCGTTTGACGAAAGCTTATCCAATCCATGCTCTTCCAGCAGGTACTGAGCGGCGGTCAGAAACCCTTCATAGGAAATTCTGGATCGTTCTTGCTTAGGCGTATTCATTAAGTGCTCGACGTCTGGTTGATGTGAACTGTGTGAATCTCTTGGGATGTAGCCCGACCGAACTTTTCAATCAAACTGGGGAGCAAACTATCACCCGGTCCATCACGTCAAAATGATCTGCGTCGATCGAAGTCCATTCGCATGACGAGGCTAGTTGCAGGCTTAGAGGTGCCCGTTTGTATCGTCGGTGTGACCATGCGGATGAGAATAGCGCGAACAGGCCAGAATTGACAGGAAAAAAATATAGAGTACTCTATAATTAGCTTGTTGGGAGGCAGGTTCAATGAAAATCTCACGAAGAAATGCCATGATTGGTGTTGGCGGAGTAGGGTTGCTCGCCGCAGTGCCAGTCACCCAAAAACTGAGTTGGGACGGGCGAAATTTTGAACGCGACGACTATCAGCCCGGTATGCACCAAGCGCCTGAAGGCCGAACCAGTTGGAGAAATTGGTCTGGCAATCAGCGGGCAAACCCACGTAACATTTTTTCAGGCAGCTCGGATGAAGAACTTGCTGACTTTTTACGGGCGACTTCTGACCGCGTTCGTCCCGTCGGAAGCGGCCACTCATTCTCTGCGCTGACACCGACAGATGGCGTAATCGTCGAAACAAACTCAATCAACGCGTTCGTTGGATATGACGACACAACGGGCTTAGCGACCTTTGGGTCGGGCGCCCGTCTGTTTGAGGTTTCATCGGATCTCGATGCCATCGGTCGCGCGTGGGAGAATTTGTCCGATATTGATGTTCAAACGATGGCCGGAGCATTCGCAACGGCCACACACGGAACTGGTGCCGATTTAACAGCGATGCACGACTGCGTTGAAGGGTTCCGAATGGTCGCTGCGAATGGCAGCATTCTAGATGTGACACGTGAATCCAATAGTGACCTTTTTTATGCCGGTCTCGTTGGTCTTGGCGCGCTTGGGATAATTACGAGATACACCATTCGAACTGTACCGCAATACAAACTCAAACGCGAAACTCATGTCCTGGAAATCGAGGAAATTCTCGATCGAATTGATGAGTTCTCGTCGGACAATCGCCACTTTGAGTTTTTTTATTTTCCAGGAACGGGAATTGGAGCAGTCATACTGCAAAATGTAACAGAAGAATCGATCACAGAAGAGTCCCCAGAAGACGACGAAGAGGCTTTAGAGGCTCTCAAAATGTTGAGAGATAAACTCGGTTGGGCACCGTGGCTCCGGCGACGAGCCGCCAAGTCAAACATGACCATGGGGTTGGTTGAAGAACGAGTGGATATATCGTCGTACATGTTGGCCGCGACACGTTCGACTCAGTTCAATGAGATGGAATATCATCTGCCACGAGAAGAGGGGGTGTCCACAGTACGGCGTGTGATAAAAATGTTGGATCGTCGAAAAGATTCTTACTTTCCTCTCGAATATCGCCATGTCGCCAGCGACGCCGCATGGCTCAGCCCGTTCAAAGACGGAGCGCGTGCATCCATCGCAATTCACGCGGGCGGAGCCGAGCGGTTTGACTATTTTTTCTCCGATTTTGAGCCCATGTACCTTGATCGCGGGGGGCGTCCACACTGGGGGAAACTGCACTCGCTCCGGCGTCAACAGCTAGGTGAGCTATACCCGGAATTTGAACGATTTTCTGCGCTGCGCAAGGACATCGACCCGACCGGTAAGTTTCTCAATGAACATTTAGCTGAGTTGTTTGAAGAGTAAGGTGATGGACAAAGTGCAACAGTCGCTCGAAAAAGCAAAATCCATCGCAAAGAACCTGTCTCGCCGACAATTATTGATCGCGGGAACAGGTGTTGCCGGCACTGCAACGTTGTTAAACAAACCACGCGATGAGAGTGGCCCGAGAGATCCATATTTTCTTCGTGTTCAATCTGCGTTGTTCGATGCGGGCATTGCGACTGCAACATTAGTGATTGATCGAGCTCGATTGAATTCGAACATTGATACGCTCATGAGCCACTTACCCGATGGAATGGCGTATCGTATCGTGAGTAAGTCGCTGCCGTCAGTGAAACTGATCGAGCATATTCGAGATCGCTCCGGTTCGAACCGACTGATGACATTTAATGAGCCGATGCTGACAACGCTTTCCAAAGAAATGCCGGAAGCCGATCAACTGCTGGGAAAGCCTTTGCCAGTGCAAGCGGCGAGGTCTTACTTTGAAAAAATGCCCGGCCAGGTATCGTCTGCGACGCGACAAGTTCAGTGGCTGATTGATACGCCTGAGCGATTGAAACAGTACAGCGAGTTGGCGAACGAGATTGGCCAGCCCATGCGTGTCAATATTGAACTGGACATCGGATTGCACCGCGGAGGATTCGTGCCTGACGAGACGCTCTCGGAAGCATTAGCTTTTATTCAGGCTGACGAGTACTTACGTCTGTCGGGATTCATGGGATACGAACCGCACCTAGCTTCTGTTCCACAAATCATGGGTTGGCGTAAGAGTGCGAAAACGAGTGCATGGAAAAAGTACGAGCAGTGCCTGGCAACAGCGGCCCGCATTTTCGACGCGACGACCATGGAAACGCTTGTACGAAACGCTGCTGGAAGTCCAACTTACAGATACTATTCTGATACTTCTCTCGCAAACGAGGTTTCAGCGGGATCTTGTTTAGTTAAACCATCGCATTTTGATACAGAGCTTCTCGCACCGCACGCGCCCGCCAGTTTCATTGCGACGCCGGTGATAAAAGCCTCGAAAAAAACCCAGTTGCCTGCATTAGAATTTATGGATGGCATAAACACGGCGTGGGACCCCAATAGAAGAAAAACTGTATTCGTGCACGGTGGCTACTGGAAGGCAGATCCTATCGACCCTCCAGGGTTGAAATTCAACAGTACGTTTGGTCGGTCATCTAATCAGGAAATGTTAAATGGGGGGCGAGCGCTTGATGTTGAACCCGACCAGTTCGTTTTCTTCCGACCTCGGCAAAGCGAAGCTGTCTTTCTACAATTCGGAGATATCGCCGTTTATGACGAAGGCGAAATTGTCGACTTTTGGCCAGTGTTTCCGCCTTCTGCCTAAAAAAACAGAATCGGTTCTCGACCTAAGCCGAAGCGAGAGCTCACCAAAATGATCAGAGATTAGGATGAGATTTCTAGCTAGGTTGATTATTCGTACCGCATAATCGGAGAATGAACTCATGAGCGTATTGTCTTTAATCGATGATCTAAATCCGTGGAATAAGACCGCGCACGATTTCAGTTTCTCTCGACTGGATGGGGAGCCCATGCACTTGCGAGATTTCGCAGGCCGCCCGGTGCTGATTGTCAACATTGCTTCGCTTTGCGCCTTGTCTCCGCAACTCGAAGCACTCGAACAACTCTATGGAGAGTTTAAAGACCAAGGTCTTGTTGTGATTGGTGTGCCGTCCAACGATTTCGCAAGGCAAGAACCAAAAAGCAACGACGAAATCGCGGACTATTGCGAAGCTAGATTTGGGGTGACTTTCCACCTCGCTCAAAAAGAACATGTCATCGGATTGCGGCAGCATCCTTTCTATCGTTGGCTGTTTGGCCGCCTCGGAATTTTCGGTTTGCCAACATGGAACTTTCACAAAATCCTGATCAAACCGAATGGCAAAATCGGTTTCTCGGTTCCACCTTTGTTGTCTCCGGATTCACCCTTGTTTCGAGCAATGGTGCGAAGGACGATCGCAGCGTAGATTTAGGGTGCGGGGCGTAGTTCCATAACAGAGTCGGCACCTAGAATCTCTCACGTTCAATGATACCAGATCTTTTCACGTCTAACCTCGTAATTGAAGCTGGCCGTTTCCGTTGCGCTGGCAATTCCTCTCAGATTAGTGGAGTTTTAGTCTGGGGCGAATTCGGTCAGCGAAAAATTGGGAAATGGTCAACAGTGACATTCTGAGCGGGCCTAACACAGCGGATAAGTGTGCCCGATAGAGCGCCCAATAGGCCAGTCGCGCCAATCGGCCTTCGATCGTCACGGTGCCAATTGATCTTCCCATTAATGCGCCGACCGCCTTTTGCTTAGACAGCGAAATGAGAGAGCCTTGGTCATTGTAAGTAAAGGGTTTAAGCGGCTTGGCGGCGATCCTTCGACGTAATTGTTCTGCTAGATAAATTGCCTGTTGGGAGGCAGCTTGCGCTCTTGGGGGAACCGGGATGCCAGGTCTCCACTCACAATGTGCAGCATCACCGATCACAAACACGCCACGCAGTTCCGGTATCTCGAGCATTGGATTCACTTTAACTCGGCCGATGCGATCATGCTGAACGCCCGGGAGAGCATTCAAGGCCGGTGAGGCCTGAATACCAGCGGCCCAGACCACCAAGTGTGCAGGATAAGTTTTTTCGCTCTCAAGGGAGATGGACGTCTGATCAATAGCACGCACTCGCGCATTACACTCTACGGCAATGCCCAATCGCTCGAGTTCGGATTTTACAGTCGTTGAAACCTTTTCAGGCAGGCTCGCCACCAGACGATCGCCCGCTTCAATCAATCTGATGCGGAACCGATCAGGTGATTCCAAGCGGTCGATGCCGTTCCGTGAAAATCGTCGCGTGGCTTCGCGCAATTCAGCCGCAAGTTCGACCCCTGTTGCGCCGCCCCCGACAACGACAATTTCGATCGAACTGTTCGAATTCTCTATTGCACCGGTTTCATAGCTTAGACACAGGTTGAACAGTTTCCGCTGTGCGATTTTGGCTTGGCTGGGCGTATCTAGAAACAAGCAGTGCTCGGCGACACCTTCGATCCCGAAATCCTTGCTGACGCTGCCAATGGCAAGCACCAGCGTGTCGTAAGCAATTCGCCTCTTGGGGGCCAGCGGATCGCCGTCGCTATCGTTGACAGCATCGAGCAACACTTCCTTTTTCTCAGCGTCGAGCCCGGCAAAACGGCCGAGCCTAAACTCGTATCCATTTGAGACGGAGTGGGATAGAAAGCTGATCTCATCATCACTGACGCCTTTCACGCCAACAGCATACTCGTGCAAAGAGGGCTTCCAGATATGCGTGAGCGATTCATCCACAAGTGTCACGCGCAAGCGTTTTTGCTTGCGATCGCGTTTGGCCAATCGAGTGGCGAGATGCAAGCCGGCTGCGCCGCCACCCACGATAACTACCTCGTGCAAACCATCGCGGTCTCGATCGATTTGGAATTCAATTGCTTCCGACATTAGCGCGACACCCGTTAGGACAGAAAAGGCCTGAACGGCAGGCCCAGATCATCGGCGACCGCGTCATGCGTGATCGCACCTTGATAGACATTGACGCCGGCTTGCAGGTGTTCGCAGGCACGTGCCGCAGCGAGCGGTCCCTGTTCGGCGAGTCGGACAACATAAGGAAGCGTGGCGTTGGTCAAAGCCATGGTTGATGTTTTCGGAACGCCGCCTGGCATATTCGCAACACAGTAATGGACAATTTCATCTACCACATAAGTCGGGTCATCATGCGTTGTGGGGCGCGACGTTTCAAAACAACCGCCCTGATCAATAGCAATGTCGACGAGGACTGAACCTGGTTTCATCGTTGATAACATGTTTTGGCGCACCAATTTTGGCGCGGCCGCGCCTGGAATCAGGACTGCACCGATGACAAGGTCAGCGTCCTTCAACGCCTGTTCGATGGCATATGCTGTCGAATACATGATGCTCACCCGGTCACCATAGATGCGGTCGAGTTCTGCAATTCTATCAAGCGAACGTTCAAACAAAGTAATATTGGCGCGCGCGCCCATTGCCATCTGCAGCGCATTTTCGCCGGAAACGCCGCCACCGATAATCACGACATTCGCAGGCGCAACGCCCGAGACGCCGCCGAGAAGAACGCCTGCACCGCCGACAGATTTTTCAAGCGCCGCCGCACCAACCTGCACAGACATACGACCTGCGACTTCGCTCATCGGCTGCAACAATGGCAAATGGCCTCGGTCGGATGTGATGGTCTCGTAAGCAATCGCTAGGCAGCCGGACCTGCCGAGGGCCTCGGCTTGCGGTTTGTCGGCCGCAAGATGAAGATAGGTAAACAGCGTTTGGTCTTCACGCAGCATGGCGCATTCGTTGAGCTGTGGTTCTTTGACCTTGATGATCAGATCGGAGTTGGCAAACACGTCGGCCGCTTCATCCATAATCTTCGCGCCAGCACCTATAAAGGCGTCGTCGGTCAGTCCAATTCCAATTCCAGCGTTCCGCTCTACGCACACGTCATGACCACGCTGCGTGAGTTCGGCCACACCACTTGGCGTTAGGCCGACGCGAAATTCTTTAGTTTTGATTTCCTTGGGTACACCAATACGCATGTTCGTCTCCTCGTTTTGAGATGTTTTACGCGAGTGAGATCAGGAATGTTTCGAAATATCGGACGAGAAATTTAGCCTATAATGAAAGATCTATAGCGATCTGCCCCAAATTCGCGAAAATTTGGATCATGGATCTCTTCGATATCAAAATCTTGCGCGTATTGCAGAAAGATGGCCGAGCGTCTTTCCAGTCCGTTGGCGAGCAAGTCGGATTGTCGCTCTCGGCGTGTCACAAACGAACTCGTGCGCTTGAAGATCAAGGCATTATTGAAGGCTACCGCGCTATTGTATCCGAAGAGAAAATAGGATTTGGCGCGAGCGTATACGTTACCGTTTCACTTGCCGACCAAGCAGATGAGACTTTGGCCAGATTTGAACGTGCGGTGGTAAAACGCGACGAAGTCCAGGAGTGCGTATTGATGTCCGGAAAAAGCGACTATTTGCTGCGTGTAATTTGTGATGGACTGGGCGGGTATGAAAAATTGCACCGCGATTTTCTTACCTCGTTGCCTGGCGTTTCGAGCGTGACCTCAAGTTTCGCTTTGCGCACGGTTTGTCGGAGGTCTCACGTGCCGCTGCAAGACAATTGAACACTATGGATAGGGCGGCGGTAATAAGGGCTTCAATGGGTCGTCGACATTGCCCGGGGCAAGCCCCTTTAGAGACTCAATGACGAGCGCAAACAGTTCAGTTTGAGACCCGATATCCAGTTTCGAGTAAATTGCGTGACGGTGAATCCGCACGGTGCCCTCAGAAACGCCCAGTCGTTCCGCCGCGGCTTTGACCGAGTATCCGTTCAGCAAATAGTCCAAAATGGTTTTCTCGCGAGGCGTCAAAATTGAAGTCCCTAGTGCTTCCAAAGCAATCTTCAATCGCGAGTGAAATGTCGCCCGCAAAGATCGATCGATTGGGTCGCTATTTTTCGCTTCGGACGTCGCTGCGCGTAGGGCAATCGCGCTTAGGAACGGTTCGGCTGTGTCGAGGACAGCGAGAGTTCGGTTGCCGAATTTTTCGGCGCCGGCTTCGCGTCCCACAGAAAGCGCGATATGTTCACCTCCGGATTGAGCGTAGAATGCATTTATCTCGTCGGTCATTCCGTAGGCGTTAAAGAACCGGTTGTAATACTCGCCCCCTTCAAACCCATCTGGGGCGCAGTCTTTCAATGTGAAACAGCCATTGCGCGGACCATCCAAAGTCGCTCTGAAAAACGGATCGAGCAGATAAGCCCCGTTTTGGTAGGCTTCGATCCGACGGCCGTCACGGTCGTCGTCAGCCTTGTAGTACAGGACGGCAGGCATGGTGTCGCCGAAATACTCGATTACGCTCAAGCTGCTCACGTTCAACTCTGAGCGAAAAACGTCAAACACATAATCCCAAACCGACTGCAACGGCGCATCCTCCAATAACGCGGCGAGGGCATCGTTCCAGTAAGATTTCAACTCGAGATTCGACATTTGACTCTGAACTTCTTCGTGCGGCTTTCTATGACCATAGAGCAGACTGTAGCGAAACCATAACACGCGCAGCAGCATCTATAACAAATGGCCAATAGTGCGCTCGTGGCGAAGCGATAATCTTCCTTGAATAGCCGCGATCATCGCGTTTCTAACTGGAAGGATATGCAGCCTATGCGCAACTCCACTTTCGAAAGTGACAGGCGTCACGTGCTTCATCCCTTCGCGGAGTTTCCGCAATTCCTGGATCAAGGATCGCGTGTGTTCGACCGTGCGGAAGGAGTGCATGTTTATGGCGCTGATGGACGAAAATACCTGGATGGAATTGGCGGGCTTTGGTGCGTAAACATCGGATATGGCCGGCAGGAAATGGCCGATGCTATCGCAGCCCAGGTAACGCGCCTGCCGTACTATAATACCTTTACTGACATGACGACGGATCCGGCAGCACAACTGGCGCAGAAGCTCGCGGATCTGTCGCCGGACGGATTAAACAACGTCTTCTTCACGACGGGTGGATCGATGTCTGTCGATTCAGCGGTTAGGTTGGCGCACTACTATTTCCAAGCGGATGGCCGCCCTGAAAAGAAGAAAATCATTGCGCGCGAAAACGCCTATCATGGCAGCACGTTTCTGGCAGCTTCAATAACTGGCATCAAATCAAATCATGCAAGGTTCCATACGCTGGCGACTGGTGCTGATCCGCTGGTTCGCTATGTGGCGTGTCCTCATATGTATCGCAAACCCGAAGAGCTCACTGAGGGCGAATATTGTGATCAACTCATCGAAGAGTTGGAAGCGAAAATCGAAGCGATTGGAGCAGAGCATATCGCTTGTTTCTTTGCTGAGCCAATCATGGGCGCCGGAGGTGTCATCGTCGCGCCGCACGGATACCATCGACGGGCATTGGAGGTCTGCCACGCCCACGACATTCTCTATGTTTCAGATGAAGTCGTGACCGCATTTGGTCGCCTCGGGCACATGTTCGCGTCTCAGGATGTCTACGATATTGTTCCGGACATGATCATAACGGCGAAAGGAATTTCGTCTGGCTACCTTCCATTGGGTGCCACCATATTCTCCGACAAAATCAAGCGCGGTATTTCAAACGCGCGGACTGGGGATGGCGTCTTCTCCCACGGATTTACCTACTCGGGGCACCCGGTCTCGTGTGTCGCCGGGTTGAAGAATATCGAAATCATGGAGCGCGAGGGCCTTTGTGATCACGTGCGGGAAGTCGGCCCCTATTTTGAAGAACGTCTTCGCTCGCTGAGTGATCTGGAGATTGTCGGCGACGTGCGCGGCAGTCACTTCATGATGGCAATTGAGTTCGTTTCCAGTAAGTCCAAGAAATCGAACTTTGACGCTGAGGTCGCGATCGGAAAGCGAGTGGCCAGCGCCGCATATGAGCGCGGAATGATTGCCCGCAACGTTGGCGATTACATCATTCTCTCACCGCCATTGATTTTGTCGAAATCGCAAATCGATTGGGCGATCGAGACTTTGCGCGCCGCGATCCTGGATGCGACCGAAGGGCTCACCGTCGAAAAGCTGTGGTCGATGGAACGCGTGTGATGCCAGATACCTTGGATCAGTCGGCCCAGGAAAAGGCGGATGCATTCGTCGGTCAACAGCATTTGTTGTTCGTGGATGGAGCATTCGTCCCGTCTGAAAGCCGCGAACATATTTGCGTTGAAAACCCGGCGACGGGATCGAAGATTTGCTCTATTGCGCGCGCGAATGCGGCCGATGTGGATCGCGCGGTCAGCGCAGCGCAGCGCGCGTTCGATTCGGGCGCTTGGTCTAAGACAACGCCGACCGATCGCCAGAGCTTTCTTCTTAAGCTCGCAGATGCTTTGGAAGACGATCGCGAAGTTATGGCGCGCATCGAAACGATCGATAATGGCAAGCCGCTTTCTGAAGCGTTGATCGATGTCGATGGCACTGTTCGTTTCTTCCGGTATATGGCCGGATGGGCCACAAAAATTGGTGGGCGAACTCCAAATCACTCGGCGGGCTCTCAAGTTTTTGGGTACACTCAAAAGCGTCCAATCGGGCCCGTCGGTGCTATTACGCCTTGGAACTTTCCGCTGTCGATGGCCGGTTGGAAGCTCGCGGCTCCTCTGGCGGCTGGTTGCAGCATCGTATTAAAACCGTCTGAGCTCACCTCGCTTTCAACCTTGCGACTGGCAAACCTGATCGATGCTGTCGGATTCCCACCTGGCGCGGTCAATATCGTGACGGGATACGGCGCGGAGGCTGGAGCGGCGCTGATCGAGCATGATGGTATTGCCAAACTTGCGTTCACTGGATCGACAAATACTGGTCAGATGGTAGCGCACGCGGCAGCCCAACAGGTCAAACCCTCCACACTCGAACTGGGCGGTAAATCTCCAATGGTTGTGTTCGATGATTGCGATCCAGCCGAGATCGCGCACGGCTTGGCATCGGCGATTTTCTTCAATCAAGGGCAGGTCTGTACCGCGGGTTCGCGGTTATACGTGCAACGCGCAATCTATGATGACGTGGTTCAACACGTAGCGACCATAGCCGATGAAATTCAACTGGGCTGTGGTTTGGCGACGACGACCGCGATGGGGCCGCTTATCTCAAGTCAACACCATCAACGTGTCTCATCCTACATTCAGAAGGGGGACGCCTCCTCGGCACGCCGGGTTACGAGCAATCTCGATAATCCTGGTACAAAAGGACACTTCATTCGCCCGGTCGTGTATGCCGATGTCGATCCAAACGCTGCGATCGCTCGTGAAGAGATTTTCGGTCCGGTTCTATCCTGTGCAGCATTTGACACGGAGGAGGAGGCGATTGCGCTGGCGAACGATTCCAAGTTTGGGCTGGCGGCTAGCGTTTGGACCAATGATCTGCATCGGGCCCATAAGACGCTGAATCAGCTTGAAGCGGGCATATTGTGGGCCAATACACATAATCCTATCGATCCATCCTTACCGTTCGGCGGGGTGAAGCTTTCGGGATATGGCCGAGAGATGGGGCCGGAGCAGCTAGACTCATATCTGACGACCCACAGCGTCTGGATTCAAATGCGGGGCGCGGTCGGGTGATTCTGGTGCGATCCTCGCTGGGATTTGTCTTGAGTACACTGCTCGTGGGCATTGTGTGTTTAAGCAGTTTGACCAATCGCGCCGCGGCGCATCCGATTGCCGGTGTCAGTGACGACCCGCGCGCGCCGGTTATTCTCGACCTTTACTTGGATGGTGTATCGCGCTCGGTTTCTGCTGGTTATCCAGACAGTTTCGGTCTTTTTGCCCTGATCGACCGCGAGATGCCGACTTATCACAAGCAAGGAGGCGCTGACTGTGTCCGCGCGAATTTTGTCGCCCTGGACGTCGATGACACATTGATGTTCGATGGTGAAGGCGATGCGGAACTGGCGCTCAGACTGTTTGCACCAAGCGCAACCCGGTTGCTCATCTCCCACGATGCGAACGGAAACGCTTCGCCCATCCAAGAAGTTGCTGTTGCTCCCAGTCATGCACTCCAGGATGTTCGCGTGACTTTACCAGAGGCCCGGTTTGCGGGCCGCGGTATGGAAACGACCGATATCGCGATCGCGGCTTTCAGTACCATCTATCCGGATGAACGCTTTGATGCCGCCTTTACGTTGTGCGGAGGGAGCGTCCAGATCGACGGCATGCAGAACAAGACAGACGGCGAAGCCACGTTGAGCGTTCGAACGCTGCTTGACGGTGTTCCAACGCCGGTGAGGATTGGCGTTTACGATGATCGTGGCGCCGCGCTCGCATCCTCTAACAGTGCACTTCCGGTGCAATATTTTAGTGAGTTGATCTCGACTTTGCAGCTGCGCGATTTTACCGGCGGCGCGAAACAATTCTGGCCGCACGAAAATCGCTACTATCAATATAGCGACGGAGTGTACGATCTCTCAGCGCATGCCGGCGACCTCACCATCGTGGTCAGCAAGGGACCTGCGATTGAGCCAATAGTGAAAACCGTCACGCTTCTTCCTGATCAGGATCTTAAGCTGGAGATCGATCTCGAGCGGGTCGGTCAGGCGTCAGACTTCCGCCATGATATGTGGTTTTCAGGTGACCTGCACGTGCACCTTGATCGGCGCATGCCTTGGGCAGATCCTCAGATTACCAAACCATTGCAAGCAGAAGGCTTGAACATCACGCATGTGCTCGAAGTTTGGAACCTCGCGAGGCGATACTTCCCGCAATATGATCTTTCGGCGCTCGGACGCCGGCATATCGAAGATCACATTTTATCGCCAGGCGTGGAAGGGCCTCGCACGGCACTGTTTGGGCATATCATCGCCGTGAATTTGACCCAGCCAGTGCTAAACGCGGGGCGAAACACGGACTATCATGATACGCTCGCGGCTTATCGACAGCAGGGCGCTTTGATCGGGTTTGCGCATGTCGGATCTGGTGAATTCAACGACGCTCTCGGTCTCGCCTTATTGGTCCCGGAAGGCGTGATCGATTTTGTCGAAATACTCCAAAATAGCCGGCTCCAGACTGACCTCTGGTACGATTACTTGAACATTGGTGAGCGCTTGTCGCCGAGCGCCGGGTCTGATCATCCGTATTTCGATCAACCCGGCTCTATGATGAACTATATTCTTTTGTCGGATGGGTTAACCGCTTCGGGATGGCTGGAGGGGGTGCGCGACGGACGCATGTTCATCACCACAGGGCCATTGCTTGATGTCACAATAGACGGGGCAGAGATCGGCAGCGCGATTCAGGCAACCGCTGAGCCAGGTCATCTCGTTTCCGGGTGGGCAGGCTTGGCTGCCATCAGAGGCGGACTTGTTCAGGTCGACATCCTGCGCTGCGGTTCTACGGTTCACACGCTTCGGCCCGAAACGCCGGCTTCTGGCATTAAAATCAATGTTCCGGTGGATCTGTCCCGACCAGGATGGTTCGCCGTCAAAGCCGTTGGCGCGGACGGGTCGGTCGCACATACGGGCGCATTCTTTGTAGAGGATCGTAATGGAGATTCGGCGTGTCATGAAGCGGCAAGCCCATCCCTGGCGCGAATTACTCGCACTTTGAATGAGTTGGAAGCTTTGACGCCAGACCCGGACAGAGAACTCGAATATTGGGAGTCCGGAGACCTCGATAAACTGTTTCAAAGCGATAAAGACGACCTGCGTTCTCGGCTCGAGTATGCACGCGCCTACTATACCGGTGCCAAGCGCTCTAGCATAAATTCAATATCGCTTCCGGCGAAAAACGGGGAGGACCATCCATGACTGAATTTGGAATTGTATCCATGATTCCGACAGCAGCCGTCCTGTCGCTTGCTGTTTTCACCCGGCGAACAACAGAATCTCTATTGGCTGGCGTGTTTATTGGGCTGTTGATCCTCGATGCACCGTCCGCCGTGCCTGGATTTGCTGACGTTGCTCTGCGTACGCTCGGAAATGAGACTGTGCGATGGATCATTCTGGTGTGCGGGCTTCTTGGCAGCCTGATTGCGCTGCTCTCGGCGAGTGGCGCCGCAGCTGCATTCGGCTCAGCGTTCACCCGCTTTGTGGATACCAAACGCAAGGCGATGCTTGCGACAGTCTTTCTCGGCATTGCGGTGTTTATTGATGACTACCTCAACACGATGGCCGTCAGTTCATCGATGCGGCATGTCACAGAACGGTTCCGCGTCTCGAAACAAATGCTTGCCTACATTGTCGATTCTACTGCAGCGCCAATTTCGCTGCTGATACCGATATCCACCTGGGCGATCTTCTTCAGTGCTTTGATTGAGGACCAGGGTCTTGCCGCCGATGGGCAAGGATTGATGGCGTACATCTCTGCGATCCCTTACATGTTCTATGCTTGGATCGCGCTCCTCATAGTAATCCTAGTGGCAAGTCAGGTGTTTCCTCTCATCGGCCCTATGCGCGCGGCTGAGCGCGACGCTGAGGCAAACGGTGTTTCGTCCAGAGATGAGAATGACAAGATTGAAACACACCCGGACGGCAGAGGAACGCTTTGGACGTTCGTCATCGCAATGGGGGCTTTGATTGGTTTTACCGTCTATTTCAATATCGACATTTTCCAGGGTGTGATCGCGGCTCTGTTCGTCACGCTTCCATTCATGGCGGTGCAACGCGCACTCCCTCTCGGCGAGATGTTCGATACGTCTTTCAACGGCTTTCTTCATATGATGCTGCCGCTCGCCACGGTGTATGGCGGTTTCATGCTGAACGACGTGAACCAAACCTTGGGATTCAACGATTTCGTCGTTGGTTCGATTACGCCATTTCTCAACGCTGAGACGTTTCCAGTTCTGTGTTTCATCACAGTGGGCCTGATTGCTTTTGCGACCGCGTCTCCATGGGGGGTGTTCACCGTTTCGGTGCCGATCATCGCCCCGATTGGCTTGGCACTGGATGCCAGCATTCCACTTATGCTGGGCGCGATGATGTCGGGCAGCGTATTTGGCAGCCATGCATGCTTTTACAGTGATGCGACTGTTCTTGCCGCGCGCGGGTCGGGGTGTTCGACCACAGACCACGCATTCACACAATTCCCATACGCCGTGATTTCCGCAGCCATCGCCGCTGTCTTTTTTGGTGTCATGGGGTTCGTAATCTGATGACCTATCAAGTCGGAGAAGACTGATGAAAAACGTTATACTCGCTGCGTCAGCAATACTTGTCTTTGGTGCGTGTTCAAACACGCCTTTGGAGACAGGTGCCGTGTTCGAAGTTGCTGATACGGTTTACGTGAATGGTGATGTGTTCACAGTCGACAGTGAGCGACCATCTGCTGAGGCATTTGCAGTGAAGGATGGCGCTTTCATCTATGTCGGATCGGATGCTGGTATCCGAAATTTTGTCGGACCTGATACGCAAACCGTTGATTTGCAAGGCCATTTTGTCGTCCCGGGGTTTCAGGACGCGCACATTCATCCGTTGGAAGGGGCCAGCCTTCGGTCCTTTTATGGGTGCCGGTTGGAAGAAGTTCGGCAATACTCCAAAAACCCGGAAGACTGGATTGATTATATTCGTGAGTGCGGCGAGCGCGAGCGTCCACTCGAGTGGGTTATGGGCGGCGGTCATATGCTCTCCGATTTGATCGCGCTCAATCGGGCGCCAAGAGCCGTTCTAGACGAGGCGCTGCCGGATACGCCTGCGGCAATGATGGAAAAGTCAGCCCACTCATTTTGGGTGAATTCCAAGGCGCTGGAACTTGCCGGCATTGACGCTGACACGGTCGATCCACAGGGCGGCATCGTTATTAAGGACGCAGAGACGAGCGAACCCGTGGGCATCCTAACCGACAGTGCTGGTGATGAGATCTCACACTTCGCATTGCGCGCTACACCGGAACTGCAGGAGGCGCGATACCAGGCCATTTTGATGAGCCAGGATATGATGACCTCGCAAGGCATAACATCAGCAACAAACGCGCGCGTCTATTGGGAGCGCGGGAATCTTGATCCCTGGTTGCGGGCTGAAGAAGAAGGTGTTCTCAAAACACGCAGTGTTATGGCGCTCTGGGCCTATCCACACATGGAAGATGACAAGCAACTTGCTGTGCTCCAGTCCATGTATCGCGATGGCAAATATGAAGACGGCTCGTTGCTACGCTTGAGTCAGGTCAAGATTTACGCAGACGGAACGATATCGAACAATTCAGCCACCGTGCTCAAACCTTATACCCGCTTAGTGCATCCCCAGCATCGGCATTTCGGTGTGGAATATTTCACTGAAGAACGCATGGGAAAATATATCGCTGAGCTAGAAAAAGTAGGGTTCGACATTCACGTTCACGCGCTCGGAGATCGCGCTGCACGTGAAACGCTGAACGCGATTGAATATGCTAGCGAGCAAAACACCGGCGAAGGGTTTGCACCGCGACATCAACTCACGCATCTCGCAATTGTTCACCCAGATGACATTGATCGATTTGCAGAGCTGGGAGCGACCGCCAATATTCAAATCAACTTCGATGACGCCGACGAAAACGGCGATAATGGTGTGTTTGAAGATGTCGGCTTGGTCGATAACACAGAGTCGCTTGAAACACCGGTGTTGGAGCTCGCTGAATCTGGAGCGAATGTTGTACTCAGCAGCGATTGGGATGTGAGTTATATGTCGCCATTGGTTAGCGTTCAGAACATGATCCGCTGGTACGAAGAAGACATAGACCGTGTAGACGCGACAGCTTTTGCTATCAAAGCGTATACATTGAACGCCGCATATGCGATGCGCCACGATGATGTGACCGGTTCCATTGAACCCGGAAAATACGCTGATTTTGTCATCCTTGATCAAAGCCTGTTCGAAGTGCCAGTTGATCAGATGCGGCAAGTCTCCGTTCTCGCGACTTATCTCAATGGAGAGCGCGTCTATCAAAAACAAGACTAAGGTCGCATGGCTGTGTGTTCCAGGCAGCGAGAGCGAAAACAAACAACCTCCGTAACTTCCAATGCCGCTTAATAGCGGCATTTTTTTCATTTATTCAATGAAATAGGAGAGTTCGGTTTCGGCTATAACAAATGTCATAGTGCGAACCGATTGGCCGCCCACTAGCGTCGAGTGGTAAGATAAAACCCTGTCGCTTTCGGGCGAACAGGGGGTGCAAACCTCACTGGGAGACTTCAATGACGCTTAAGCAATCTTTCATCGCGACCTTAATGGCGACAACAATGATGACGTGTGTCGCGCCAGCGATCGCACAAGACGAAAATGAGAGCTCTGAGGCAGAAGACGCCCGAGAGCTTGGAGTCGTCACGGTGACAGCTGCCCGGCGAGAGCAATCTGTTCAAGACGTTCCTTATAACATTTCCGCAGTTTCGGGCGCGCAGCTTGAAAATCTCGGTCTGAACAGTGTTTCCGATCTGGCTGGATTTGTTCCTGGGTTGAATTTTGTCGATCTGGGCGCCCGCGGAAACCTGGTTAGCTCGGGGCTCAACATTCGCGGCATCAATGCGGAAGATATCAGCAACTTCACGCAGCCGCTGGCATCGGTCCCGCCAGTTTCGACGTATGTCGATGAAACGCCGGTTTTTGCCAACCTGCGTCTCGTTGATATCAACCGAGTAGAGGTGTTGCGGGGCCCGCAAGGTACCCTGTATGGGTCAGGCTCGCTTGGCGGCACGGTCCGATTCATTCAGAATCAGCCTGAACTGGGTGTCTCAGAATCCACTCTGATCGGAGCGGTTGGTTTCACAGAAGAGGCTGATGCGCCAGACTACAGTCTGGATGCAATTTTCAATTTGCCTATTGGAGATAAAGTCGCGCTACGTGCGAACGTTGGGTACGAGCGGTCCGCGGGCTTCATTGATTATACGAATCTCAACCAGCTGGATGCCGAGCGCGCGCCTGTGCCGGTTGATCCAAGTAGTCTCGTCACATCTCCTGCGGCGACGTTTCGCAGTAATGACTTGAACGAAGACACCGTCTGGAATGCGCGCGTGGCCTTGTTGTGGGAGCCAAATGACAAACTGTCGGCGCAGGTTTCCTATCAGCATCAAACCAATGAATCAGAATCATTCTCGGCGGTGACGCCGTCGTTCCCCGGCGCTGGTGAGTTCGACAATGCCAGCTTTGCGGCGTCGCCGTTCGAGAGTGATGTCGACCTTGTGTCACTGGATTGGACATACGATCTCGGTTTTGCGTCGCTTGCGTCTTCGTCTTCTTATTCTCGCGTTGAAGGAAACGGCACTGGAGATGTTACTGGCACATACCTCAATTTCGAGTTCTTTGAGCCCACCTATGGTGCACATCCACGCCCGTTGATTTTGGAAGACACCGGTCTTGATGACAGTTCATTCGTCCAGGAAGTCCGACTGACTTCGAATGGCGCCAATGTGATCGATTGGACGATTGGAGCTTATTATCGATCTCAGGAATATGATGGTGAACTGAGCGATTTCTTCCCCGGGTACCAAACTTTCTTCGAAGCCTGCGGCGCAGCAAATGGAATTGACCCGTTTGATCCTCTATTCCCAGGCTTGAACGACGACACCACGATTTGTGGTACAGGAGGTCCGTTCGGGATCTTCACCGAAGCCGACGGGATTCCGCTCGTCCGCGACCTCGTATATATCAGCGATTTCCAACAGGAATTCCAAGACACCGCTCTGTTTGGCGAGGCGACCTGGAATATTTCGGATCGCTGGCAGGTCACAGGTGGGTTCCGAGCCTTCTGGCAGGACTTTGACGTCCAGCAACAAAACGGAGCGGTTTTCACCGCGAGAATTGATCCGGCGGTGCTGCGCGATGTTGGAAGCTCCACCGAAATCAACGATACAATTTTCAAAGCCAATACGTCGTTTGATCTCAATGATGATCACAAAGTCTACGCAACCTGGTCGGAAGGATTTCGTCGAGGCGGTGTGAACGCGTTGCCCGCGGCCATTTTCGACGTCTTCGCATTTGAATTCATCGATGTCGCGCCGGCCTTGCAGTCATATGAGCCAGACACCGTGACCAATTTCGAAGTCGGTCTGAAAGGCAACCTGGGCGATTTGCGTTATACGATTGCGGCATTCCAAATCGATTGGGAGGATATTCAGCTCAACTCCTTGGTAACGCCGAATGCTTTGGTCGCTGTGATTAATGCGGGTGATGCGGAAAGCAAAGGGTTTGAGGCCGAAATCGCGGGCGAGCTCCATGACAATCTAAGCGTCACGGCAAGCTATACCTATGTTGATGCATCGCTCACATCTCTTTCGCAATTGGCGATTGATGAGGTCTTCTTTGGCGCCGCGCCAAACCCATCTAGTATCTCTCTCCCGGGCACGCCTGAGCACAGCCTCTCTTGGAGCGCAATTTACTACAAGCCCATGGGCAATGGTGAGCTGTTCGCTGATTTGACTGGCACCTACAATAGCGCTACTCAGGTCAGCATTGATCCCGGTGCCAATCGTGAACTGGAAGGGTTTTCGATCATCGGCATAGGTGCCGGATACGGCACAGATGATTGGGATATTCGGGCTTCGATCGACAACCTGCTCAATGAAGACGGAGTTGTTGCTGCTGATGACATTCGTGCCAACTCGGTGCTCGGGCAGCATTTGACCAATGATTTCATTATTCGTCCGAGATCATTTATGTTGTCTCTAACGAAACGGTTTTAGAGCATTTCGGAAACCTCGCTTCGTCTTCGAGGGGAGGTTTCCAAACGCGTGCAGAGGGATTGGGCTTGGCCACACTTGATCAAATTCAATCCCACTACAGATCTCGACAATTCGATCGCGCCGCGCAGGCTTGCGAGACTTTTTTGAAGACGAATGCCTCGAATGCCAGCGTTTGGTTGACGCTGGCAGAGTGTCGATACCAAATGCGCGTTGCTGCACCCGCTTTAGAGGCGGCGAAACGGGCGGCGGCGATCTCTCCCAGCACGAAATCCGTTGTGACGCTTGCAAAGTGTCATGCGGCTGCGGGCGAGCTAAGCGAAGCAGTTGCCATCATTGGACCTCTGACGAACAATCAAAACGCTGAATCAGGCCTGACAAGCAATGAAGAGGCTATCATTGCGGCGACACTGTCACAGGCGGGGTGCCATGAAGCAGCCCTCGAGCATTCGCGCGCAGCGGCGGAGGCGGAACCTCGAAACTCCGCGCATGCCTACAATTACGCCATGTGTTTACGTGCGGTTGGGGACATGGAAGGTGCGGCGAATGTTCTTGATCGTTTGTTGAAGGCTTTTCCGGATCATTGGGATGCCTATCGCAATCGCTCCGACCTAAAACGTTGGTCGTCAACAGACAATCATATCAGCGAGCTTCGTGCATTGCTCGAACGGTCCTTGCCAAAACAGGCCGAAGTTCAAGTTGCATCCGCGTTGGGGAAAGAACTGAACGATTGCGGTCATTGGCGAGACGCATTCGATGCGTTCGCCCTGAGCGCAAAAGCGCTGACCGAATTGCAAACCTATGATGTCGCTGCCGATTTGCGCAGACTGAAGCACTTGCAAACCGCGTTCTCATCGGTCCCGATCATTGACGAAAGTGACAGCGTAGCGCCTCAACCGATTTTTATACTAGGGTTACCGCGGAGCGGAACAACACTGCTGGAGCGAATTCTGTCGGCTCATTCGCACGTTACTGCCTGCGGTGAGCTTCCCGATTTCACAGCCTGTTTTACGAGGCAAGTGCGTCTGGCCGGTCATGTCGTGCGCTCTTATGAAGACCTGATCAGTAGCGCCATAGAACTAGATGGAGTGTCCGTCGGAACAGCATATTTAAAGTCTGTCTCAGGCCGGTTTCACGCCGATAGGTATTTCACGGACAAAATGCCGGCGAACTCGCTAAACGTAGGATTGATATTGAAGTCGCTGCCGCGCGCCCGAATATTGATCATGGACAGGGGCGATCTGGACCAGGGTTATGCGCTGTTTCGCGCCCATTTTGGTCGTCACTATCCTTATGCTAACGACCTCGCAGATATAGGTGCGTATCTTCCAGCGCATCGGGCGCTGATGACGCACTGGCAAAATATAGGCGGCGCCGAACGCGTAAAGATCGTGAAATATGAGCGATTGGTACAACGGCCAGCAGAAACGCTCTCTGACATATTGCGCTTTTTGGAGCTTTCCGCGGACAACAGTCTTCTGGACATCGCGGGAAACACGCTGCCAGAAACATCGGCTAGCGCGGCGCAAGTCCGCGAGGGCATTCACCAACGGTCCATAGGAAGCGCCGCTGAAGTGAAATCGAAACTCGGTCCACTGATTGATGCTCTGGATGCATCTATCGCGTCATCCCTATAACAAAAGGCCAATTGCCCGGATGCGTGATGGCATCGAAAATCTGACGCAAACCGAGAGGACGCGTTATGACCAAAACCAGCCCATCCGCAACCCTGTCAATCAATGGAGAACGGCTCTGGTCGCGCCTCATGGAAATGGCGAAGATCGGCGCGACGGCGAAAGGCGGCGTCTGTCGGCTGGCATTAACCGATCTCGACAAACAAGGACGAGACCTGTTCTGCGACTGGGCGACAGAAGCTGGGTGTACAATTCATGTGGATGCGATGGGAAATATTTTTGCGCGTCGTCCAGGCGCAGATTCGGATGCGTTACCGATTGCGTCCGGTAGTCACCTTGATACGCAGCCGACCGGCGGAAAGTTTGATGGCGTTCTCGGCGTTCTGGCTGCGCTTGAAGTTATCGAAAGCCTGAATGATCACGAGATCACGACCAAAGCACCGGTTGAGGCCGTGGTCTGGACAAATGAAGAAGGTGCGCGTTTTACGCCGGCGATGATCGGCTCCGGTGTATATTGCGGTGAATTCGACCTGGATTATGCCTATGCGCGTGAAGACGACGAACAGACTACACTCGGATCTGCGCTGGCCGCCATAGGGTACAAAGGGTCAACCGCATGTGGGGCGCACAAACTAGGGGCACACATTGAGCTGCATATTGAGCAGGGCCCGATCTTGGAGGCAGAAGATACCGAAATTGGTGTGTTGACCGGGGTTCAAGGCATTCGCTGGTACGAGCTCGCCGTTGATGGTGCTGAGACCCATGCCGGGCCGTCGCCAATGAAAATGCGCAAGGATCCTGTTCCGGTGCTCGCGTCACTGCTACCTGAAATCTACGCAATAGCGGAACGGGCAGGGGAGGATGCGCGTTGCACCGTTGGAGTGCTAAATGCTTCTCCCGGATCAACCAATACCGTACCAGGTCGCGTGACCGCATCGGTTGACTTGCGACATCCAGATGCCGCGATTCTGGGCAGTATGGACGCTGAGCTTCGCGATCTTGTTGCGTCGAGCTCGACTGAAAGATGTCCTGTCTCGCTAGCGGAAATTTGGCATTCGCCTCCAGTCACGTTCGACGAATCCTGCATCCAATCAATCTCAAAGGCGGCTGCTAGTATTTACCCAGAGTTTCGAATGATGGTGAGCGGTGCGGGACACGATTCGGTCTATGTCTCGCGCGTTGCACCAACCGGGATGATTTTCATTCCGTGCAAAGATGGCATTAGTCATAACGAAATCGAAGATACCAAACCCGATCAGGCCACGCTCGGGACAACCGTTTTGCTAAACGCCATCCTTGACCTGGCCAAGGTCGCATAGAGCATCCGCGGTCGATCTATAAGAAACGTCATATGGGAATGCCGCGAGCAATCGGCATGTTCGATGAAGTTTGATTTTCTCAATTCGTAGGTCTGGATATGTTGAATAGTGATCTCGCCACGCGTCGAAACGATGCAATTGCTCGCGGCGTCGGAATGGCGACGAGTGTATACGCCAAAAAGGCGCTAAACGCGGAATTGTGGGATGTTGAGGGTAAGCGGTATATCGATTTTGCCAGCGGCATTGCGGTCGTGAATACTGGCCACAGTCACCCAAAAATTGTTGATGCCGTCGTCAAGCAAGCGGAGCTTTTCTCTCATACTTGCGCGCAAGTTGTTCCATATGAGAGCTACATATCCCTCGCCGAGCGATTGAACGCTTTACTGCCGGGCGATTTTGAGAAGAAAACCGTATTCCTTTCCACTGGGGCTGAGGCGGTCGAGAACGCGGTTAAGATTGCCAAAGCCCATACGAAGCGATCCGGTGTTATTGCTTTTTCAGGCGGGTTTCACGGACGAACCCAATACGCCATGGCGCTGACCGGAAAAGTGCAACCTTACAAGGGCGCGTTTGGTCCGATGGTGCCGGACGTATTCCACGTGCCTTTTCCTGTCGCTTGCCACGGCGTTTCTGTAGACGCTTCGCTCGCAGTCCTGCATTCGCTATTTCGGTCATCGATTGGCCCAGACCGGGTGGCAGCGATCATCATTGAGCCCGTTCAGGGAGAAGGTGGGTTCAATATCGTCCCGTCAGAGCTGATGCGGGCACTACGCGAGATTTGCGACACGCACGGCATTGTATTGATCGCTGATGAAGTTCAAACCGGATTTGCTCGAACCGGTAAGATGTTCGCTATGGAGCATTTTGATGTTTGCGCTGACCTCACCACGATGGCGAAAGGCCTAGGTGGCGGTTATCCAATCTCTGCCGTGGGTGGACGTGCTGAGATA
>Ga0207422_1000977_pt1 | contig 70075 bp, 57 predicted proteins | sample MarCyaLeptolynsp_FD_187757 | JGI IMG/M metagenome (GOLD analysis project Ga0207422, IMG submission 187757) | Marine cyanobacterial communities from Panama - species 1 Leptolyngbya sp. (SPAdes) | ecosystem: Environmental > Aquatic > Marine > Unclassified | place: Panama: Panama City | collected...
TAGGTAGGTATCTTGACGAGCACCCAGATGCTGCAGAGTCAGTCGCAAACGCGCGCCTCAGCGATCGGCAACGCACTGTTATTTCAAAAGCCAGCGCCACATTTGCGTCGCTGAAACCTGACGAAAAGGAAGCTATCGATCATGCAATTCGGTCAGCCTTTCAATCACTGACGCCGGGCGAAAGGGAAACAATCAAGCAGGTTGCAGCAAAGACGATCAACGATCGTGAAATCGAGATAACTCCAGAGCAGAAGCAGCAGGCGAAGGCTATCGCAGACCAGGTTTGGAGTTCTCTCACGCCGGAACAACAGCAAAAAATGGAACACGCTGCGTCCGTCGCTGAAGGCAAAGCCAAATTAGAACGTGCTAAAGTGCAGGCGGCGGTGAATAGTGCGATAGCCAATTACCAATCGTTCATAAGCCTTGCGGAGCAGGCTATTCAGGAAATGAGAAATAATTAGCGCCGCATATGGCAGTGGTGGATGAGTCCATCGAGCAGCGCGGTGCTCAGCTTACTTGCTCATGGTTTCAAAACGGACAGTTGGCCCCACACCCTCATAGGGAAGCTTTGTCCGAACTTTAGTCATTGGTTTCGATCGCTATGAATGTCGACTTCTAGGAGAAACTTGCTAAAAAACGAGTGACCGAAATGGCGGCGCAAAGCGGACCTTGATTATTTGAATCTGCATGTCCGCTAACTGCCAAAGCTTAAGTTCGTGCGTAGCAATTGGTAGCAAACAAGTCCTCGCTCCATGAAATAATCCGTACATTGAGAGGCGTGTAAAGCTAAAGGGCAAGTGGTATGAAACGTGGTTTTTTTTGAGCGATTAGAAAAGAAATTAAGAGTATTCAGAGTCTTAGTTGAATAGTTCGGCGGAGTGTTTGTCCGCCACTCTTCTAAGTTTTTCGATGCAAAACGAGTTAGCCGTTATTTTTCTGAGAATTTGAGTCAGAACGCGCCACTCGCGGTATGCCAGCAGGCCACTCGGCGCCAGCAATCCTTTGGTGCCTGTCGCCGGCTTCTTTTGCAGCTCTAGGTCCGATTGACATTAACAACCGAAATCTTTCGGGCCGGAAGCAGGCTTCGAAATATTCGGCCGCTTTTCCGTTGGTATCGAACATCGTTTGCGCAGTTTGCATAGTTGGTGCGCTTCTGCTCGTATCAAGATGAGTAGACAAAACAGCGCCGACAATGGTCGCAGTCACGTCCAGTTCTGTGGTGGTGCAACTCTTCAAACCGGTTCAGAAAGTCACATTGAGATAGGTAAATACCTAGCGACAAGCGAAAGATACTGCAGCACATCTTGTGCCGGCTTTGAGACCGTCGGACCAAAATCTCGCGATTTCACTTTGCGGTCTCGCGCATAAACCCCTGTTCTGACGAGAGTAGTCGCCTTTGGAGTCTGGTTTCCGGGATTGGTGAACCAAGCTTCGTTATTGAGATCCTCAGATCACGACTCGCGTGTTTTCCGCACCTAAAATCCTGGAAATGTCGTGAAGCGTGTCAACATCTGGTGATTGAGATGACTATGGGGAATGCTTCTTCTTCCGCAGTTGCGGTCGTGTTCTTGCGTTGGCGCCAAAGGAATTGCGCTCGGCGCAGATATTGGCTGACATCAGTCACAGCAATGGCCACACTCATGGTCGGGCAGCAAAACGCAGTCGCGGACGATGTGGTCATTAATTCAGCCGTCACTTCTACAATCTTGTTTTTGACCGGCAACAACACGATCACAATTACAGAAACCGGCAGTATTAAACCACCAAACCTCAACGGTGCGCTCGGCATCCTGGGCAGCAACAACATCGTCACCAACCGAGGCACGATCCAAACGTCGGGGGCGGGCGCTCTTGGCATTCAGAGCAATGCCACTTTTAACGTGACAATCTCCAACGTTGGGACAATCCTGACATCGGGAAGCAACGCTCATGGGATTCAAAGTTTAGACAACGTGGGGGGCGCCGTTGTCTCAAACAGCGGTGTCATCCGCACGAACGGCGTTGGAGCGGCCGGGATCGAAGATTTGAATTCCGCCAACAGCATGGTGGCAAACACCGGATTGATTGTTTCACAACAGAGCGATGCCATCAGAATGAATGGCACCGGTGGCACATTAAACATGGGTGCGCCCGGCTATCTGGGCGGTGCGATCAACTTCGTGTCTTATACAACCCTGAACGTCACCACGGGTCCTTCCCACTCGGTCTCCTGGTGGCTCCCGACCACCAATATCGCTGGTGGTCGGGCTAGTGTCTCCGGTGATGTGCCGTGGTTTTACGACACCACGACCGGCCAGTTCGCGACTATTGATCCGAGCGGCTTTGCCGGAACCTTCAACCAGCTCGGCGATACCGCCAACCTGATGGGACGGCTCTCCAGATATGGGCTCAGCCAGACACCAGAACAGAATGGGTCTGCCGCTACGGCCCTGGGCTATACCGATGAAGGGGAGGCAAACGAAGGCCTGACTTCCGTCCTTGCCACCAATTCCGGACCTGGCGCTGCTTTTGGCCCGTCCTCCGGGCGTTTCTGGATCAACGGTTTCGGTGGTTATATCGATCAACGAGGGCGACAGCACCACGCTTGACCAGCGGATCGAGCAACTCGGTGTGGCTGTCGGCTATGGCTGGCAGCAGTCGGCCGACATGCGCCTTGGGGTGATGGCCGGGTATCTCAATGGCAACATCACCGCCACAAGTGCGTTTGCCGATGCCCAGGACATCGACAGCAATGGCATCTTTGCCGGGATCTATGGCGACAGGACCTTCGGGCGGATGACCCTCGGCCTTGGTCTTGCCGGCGGCTGGCAGTCGAATGACAGCACGCGCTTCGTCAACGATAACCTTGCAACCACAGGCGGGCTGACCCTTGGCGAGAGCCGGGCAAGTGCCAGCTATGACAGCTGGTACATCACGCCGGAAGCCTCGCTTGCCACCGATATCGGCCTTGGCAGCTCGGGCGTGGTGCTGACGCCAACAGCCCGCGTCCGCTATGCGCTTCAGGCGGTTGGCGGCTACACCGAGACGGGCTCGACGGCCAATGCAAGCGTCGACGGGTATACGCTCGGGGTCTTTGAGGGAAATCTTGAGCTTGAAGCCTCCAAGACGGTCGGGATCGCAACGCTGTCGGGCAGGGCAGGCTATCTCTTCCGCTCTTCTGCCGGTGACGACAGCGTGCCGGTGACCATGCTCGGCATCACCAATTCCGTCGGCATTGGCGACACGGACAGCTCGGCTGCCTATCTCGGTGCCAGCGCCGACTTCGCGCTTGCCCCGCAGGCCAGCTTCGTTCTCGACGGCCAGGGCTACGTCTCCGACGACATGGAAGGCCTCCAGGGCCTTGCCCGCCTGGCCATCAGGTTTTGAGCACTTGTTTGCGGCGTCGGGCGCTGTGTTGCAGACCCCGAGCCACGAGGATCGTATGGTACAGAAGTTCTTCATAGATTTCGAAAATGCCGGATTGGAGGAACGCTACGATCTTTGGTCGGACATCGTTCGTCCATTCTATTTTGTGTCGCCTATTGCTCGGGATAAGTCTGGCCCTGCTATGCTCTCCCAAGCTTGGCTGGTCGACCGCCTTATTTTCGCTGAGGCCAAGTTCGGCACACAGAAGACGCATCGCAGCAAAAAACACCTAATCAGCAACCCCGCCGAGGTCCTCGTTGTCCAAAGTTATCGATACGGCACGACCTGGGGAGAAACCGATGGTGAACAAACGAAGAGACGGCCAGGGGAAATCAACATTACGGACTATAATCGTGAGCACCGCGCTTTCTGCGAGCCAACGTATGTGAGGTGCTTCATCGTTGCCCACGAGCTTGTTGGCTATGATCCGTCGATCCACCCGGCAACGATGCGAATAGGAACGGACACGGCGCTCGGGCACGTTTTGCAGCACACGATTGGTGCTATTTTCCAGAAGCTCGATTTCCTGACGGATGCCGAGGCGCCTGCCATCGCCGAGGGGCTGATTGCTCTTTTGCGCAAGGTGCTGTTTGCCAATCCTGAGATTGCTGAGGCGACGTCTGAATTCGGAGCAGCCCGGGCGGGTGCGATCCGCAGCTTTATCGATCGAAGCATTGGAAGCGACCAGTTGAGCGCCGACACGATCTGCGCGCGCTTCAATGTGTCACGTTCAACGCTCTACAGGGACTTCAAAGGCGAGGGCGGTCTTGATCGCTTTGTGCTCGGGCGCCGGTTGGAAGCAACGCTCCATCAACTCGCGTCCGTGCCTGGCGAACGAGGTATTGTGACCCGGACGGCAGAGCAATGGGGGTTTTCGTCCACGAGCTATTTCAGCCGTGAATTCCGACGCAAGTTCGGATGCGCGCCGAGTGACGTGATTGGCGCGCCATTTCAAACTGGTTCAGAGCGTGACGTTGAGATTGGCAAATACCCTGACGACAAGCGGAACATGCTGGAGCACTTCATGCGACGGCTCTGAGACCCATCGATCCAAGATTGCACCTGTGCGCGAAGACAAACTGAAAGAGGTATAAAGTGTGGTGTAATCGAAATTATGATAAGAAATATAAATAAAAAACAATAATTTAATTGAATAGTGCGGCGGACTTCCTCTCCGCCATTCCGCACAGCAATCCAATATCACCCAGACGCGTTTGATGGCGATGTCGTCCCAAAGTGCCGGCAATTCGTCTGCGCGCCGCCGCGATCGCTTTCAAATCGGTCAAGATGTTACGCCAGGGCTGGGCCAGCAAATACCTGAAGCTATAGGAATTGATGCGGTTCCTGGGCGAAGATTGAAAGTGGTCGGGGGCGCTTTCGACTGCCAGTTCGGTGGAACATAGCTTTTCATTACAACGTGTTTGAGTGACCAGATTGGCGCCGCGCGCGAGCTGAGGACGCTGTTGCCAGTCAACGCGCTAACCTCAATTTTTTTTGCTTTTGGCGGCGGACACGAAGATCATGTGATTGAAGGAAAGGGTGCTCACCTGTTCGAAACGAATTCGAAGTTGTTTGAAACCATTCCTTACGTGATCAGGCACTCTCTGCCGACGCCGTGTTCTTCGAGGATTTCTGTGATCGTCCCGTTCTGAACCTGCTTGCTGAGCCAAGCTGCAAGTTCTGCGGTCGCCGCCGGACGGCGCTGGGGCACGCCAATTGCCTGACGGATCTCCATAAATGGAGGGTGTAAAACCCGGGTTCCCGGCCGCTTACCGGCTTCAGCGCGCATCACCGCGTCTATGCCTGCAATCGCCGCAACGCTGCCATCGTCCAGTGCTCTTGCCAGGCTCTGGAAGTTTCGAAAGATGACCAAATGCTCGGACCCGGGCCTGCGCTGCAAGGTCAGTGTATAGGCGCTGCCTTCGACTGCACCAATTGGCACTCCCGAAGCAACGAGTTCGTCGGCCCCGGTTGCCGTCGTCGCCGGGCTTGCAAGGTAGCTGCCCTTGATTTGCAGGTACGGCGGGGCGAAGGCAATCTTCCGCGCCCGCAAAGGATCAAACGCCAGAAAACAGAGATCCCATTTGTCTTGCTCCGCAGCGGACACCACGTCTGCGGCGCGGTCATATTCGACAAAGCGCAGGTCAAGACCCAGGTGCCGCGCCAAGGCAAGGGCGATCGATATGCTTATGCCGGTCGGCTCGCCGTGCGGCGTCCTTCCGGCCAAGATCGGGTTCCCGTGGTTGAGCGCGACGCGCAGAATGCCCGTTGGTGCGAACTCGGTCAAAAGTGAGGAAGCGTGCGGAAGTGGCATATCCCTGGCCTTGTCACGAGATACAAAATCAAGGTTTCCAAAGTCCAGTATCACTGGTTTCCGATATCATTCGCCATAGACAAGGTTCGGCAGGAAAAGGCTGACTTCGGGTACAAGCGTGATCAGCATCAACAATCCGGCCATCAGGATGACGTATGGAATGCAGCCGCGCATCACGTCCTTGATCGGGACCCCGGATATGCCTGAAAGCACAAAGAGGTTCAGTCCGATGGGAGGCGTCAGCAGGGCCAGTTCCATGTTGATGATGACGACAATTCCAAAGTGAACTTTGTCGATGCCGACGGTTTCCAGCGTCAGCACAATCAATGGAACGAAAATCAGGATCACCGAGATGACTTCGAGGAACATGCCCAGAAACAGCATGATGAAGTTGGAAATCAGCAGGATCTGCAGGGCAGACAATCCGGAATCATTCAAATAGTCGGCCAGCGACCGCGCGATACCTTGACCAATCAGCCAATGGGCCAAGGCCAGCGCGGCCAGGATAATGACCATGATTTTTGCGGTCTCGCGAAACGATTCCGACAACAGAAACGGGATCTCGTTGGTTGAAACGGCACGGTAGAAAAGCCAGCTGATCAGAATGGCCATCGCTGCCGACGCACTGGCTGCCTCGTTGACGGTCAGGAGCCCGGAATAGATCCCGCCGAAAACAACAACCGGCATCGTCAGTCCCGGTATTGCGCGCGCGCTTGCGCGACGGATCACAACAGGGTTGAAAACACCTTCGGATGGCATTCTGCGTCCCCGGAAGCGAACGTATATCAGGAACAAACCAACCTGGAGGAGGCCGGGCACGACCCCCGCCAGAAACAGACGCGGCACCGATTCCTCAACCACAAGGGCGTAAATGATCATGGGTAGGCTGGGCGGGATCAGGATGCCAAGCGTTGCCGCCGCGCCGAGTGTGCCGGTGGTAAAACTGTCGGGGTAACCGCGCGCCCGCATTTGCGGAATGAGTGAGCGGCCCATCGCGAGTGCTGTTGCAACCGAAGACCCGCTGATCGCGGCGAAAAGCGCGGTGGCCGCAATGCAGACATAGGCGAGGGCGCCGCGCAAGCTACCAAAGATCGACAACGCAAAGTCGACCAGGACCTGAGATATCCGGCCGCGTTCCATGAATGTGGCTGCGATCACGAACATCGGCACCGCCACAAAGGTGGGCGTATTCAGGTGATCTGCGAAGAATTGCGAGAACGCGACAATTGGGATGCCTTCTTCGTGCCACGCGATGGCTGCCGACACGCCCAGTGCCAGATAGATGGCAATGCCGCTGAACAGCAAGATCAGGAATAGGCTGAAAATCAGGGTTATCATTTGTCTTCAGCTTTCCAGAAATTGAGAGTTGGCCAGACACGTGCTGCCAGACGCAACAGGTAGGAAACCGAGGACAAACCAAATCCCACGGGCACGGCGAGTATGTAGAGCCACATCGGAAACTGGAGCGAGGTGTCCGAAATCTGCCCCAGCCGATGCGCCAAGTCCGTCGCCAGATAACCGCCCCATGCAACCACGGCGCAGAAGACAGCCCCGGCGATATCCTCGCCAAGCCCGATGGCACGACGCATCTTCTGCGGAATCGCATTGACCAGAAAATCCGCTGCGATGTTCTGGCCTCTCAGGACCAGTATCGGCAGCGACAGCATAAGACCCCAGGCCATCATGTAGGTTGTGACTTCTGCCCCCCAGTCGGGCAGTCCACGCGGGTACAGGACCCGAAGCACCGTCTCGTTGAGCGAAATCCCGATCACGCCGAGCGCCAGAACCGAAAGGATCGTGACGTTCAGCAATCCCAGAGCCTTCGTGGCCCGATGAATCGGGCCACGCGGCGGATTGGGGTCCTTGTTTGTCATTATCCGTCTACTGCTCGGCTGTCAGCACGGCTGCTGCCTGGGCGACGAGCTCAGGATCCATCTTCAGCGTCTCGACGATACCCGGCTGTGCGGCGAGGAGATTTTCGCGCATTTCCGACATTGTTTGCGCGTCTGGAAGCAGAACCGTGATGCCGTTCTGGCGGTTGATTTCGACCGAGTCGAATTGGCGCTGAGCCGCGTTGTCGCGGAAGCCGTCCACCATGTCTTCCCACGTGTCCTTCATGAGGGTCTGCATGTCTTCAGGAAGCTTGTTCCACGCCGCAGCCGAAACCATCGGAACGTACTGGACATAGGCCTGCCGGTCGTCGAACGCATATTGAATGCCCGCGTCCCAAAGCTTCGCGCTTCGAACGGACTCATGAGTGGCCCAGATCGTCGCAACCGTTTTGCGCTCTAGCGCCTGCGGCAGATCGGACCAGGCAATCTGGACCGGGTTGGCTTCAAACACGCGATAGCGCTCCAAGGTCGCCGCGCCGCCTGGAACCCGGACTTTGCGGCCGACCAGATCAGCCGGCGTAGCGATCAAGCTGTCCGTCGAGAAAATTGTGCCGTGTCCCAGATCGAGCGAACGACCAAGAACAATCGTGCCCAGCTTTTGCTCAAGTCGGTCGCGGACTTCGTCACCGACGGGCCCATCCGTCATCTTGTAGAGGGTCTCCCGCGGCAGACCGTAGACCATCGGCAGGAGCAGCAGGCCGGTATCGGCGACGAATTTGCCAAGATGCTGATCGGCGGGAACGCCAATATCGATCGCACCCTGAACAAGCGCGGTGGCGACATCCGGGCCACGATAGCGCGACGCGGAATCAAAGATTTCCAGCTCCAGCTTGCCGTCGCTCCGCTCAGCCAACTCCTTTGCATATTCGCGCATTGAGACGTTGCGAATATGTGTTGGTCCGGTGTCCAGCGATACGGACAGCGAATACTCAGCGCCTATCGCGGGCGCGCCAATCGCCAGGGTCGCGGCAAGTGCTGCGGAAAAGAGATAGTGTTTCATGGTTTCCTCCCTCAGGTTTCGAATAATGGCTCAGTCCGGGATCGCGACGTCGCCCGACATCAGCCGCCGGGCTGTGCGCACGACGCCCGCGCGATCAATGGTTCGCTCAGCGCCTTGTCCGGTAAGCGAAAGAGCAACCTCGATCGTTCCCTGCGGATGCTCGATCACGATGGTTTCGGTGTTGGTCGGGGCCGGACGCGCAAGACCTTCTGCAATGGTGCCGTCGAGCGCCACACAGGACGCGACGCAGATCGCGCCGCTGACCGCGTGTGTCGGGTGACAATCGGTCGGCACGAAGTACCGCGACGTGACATGGGCCTCTGTGGCAGGCGCAGCCAGGAGCCCGAACTTCGGCGTGACCTTGCCCGCGACGTCTCCCATCCCCATCGCCCTTCCTGCTTCCAGGCGAACGTCTTCGATGCGGGCGAGCAAGTCCGCGTCAGCATCAAGTTCGGCCTTGGTCTCGTGACCCGTTTTCCCGAAATCGGCTGCACGGGCGATGACCATGGGCATGGCCACATCAATACAGGTGACATCCAAACCCTGGATCCGGTCAATCCGATTGCCGGTAGGAAAAAGCGTTCCGGTCTTTGATCCGATGGCATCAAGAAAGTTGATCTGGACTGGCGCTGCCGTCCCGGGAACACCGGCAATCTCAATATCGCCTGCATAGGTGACCTGGCCGTGCGGGGTTTCCACGATGGCCTCGATCGTTGCACCCGTATTGACGCTGTGGATCACGACCGGCGTTTGAGGTCCCGTCGGTTCTACCAAACCCTGTTCGATTGCATAGGGTCCGACAGCGATGACGATGTTGCCACAGGTTGGCCCCCAATCAACGACGGGTTGGTAATATCAACCTGCGCAAACAGGTAGTCGACATGGTTTGGTCCCAGGTCACTTTTCGAGATGATCGCGACCTTGCTGGTGACGGTTTGCGCGCCGCCCAAGCCGTCAATCTGGCGAGGGTCCGGCGAACCCATCGCGCCCAGCAGCAAGGGTTCAATGTCACTCCGTTGCTCTGGTAAATCCTCGCGCCGAAAGAAAGCCGCTTTGGACGTCCCCCCTCGCATCAAAACACACGGAATTTCCCTCATGTCCGACTTATCCTTCCTGAATTTCCGGCAGCTTTCGTGACATCGCAAACCCATTGCGCGACAGGTCCACGATTGTGTCCCGGATCAGTTTTATCCGGCGTTGCCCTAAAGAGTGGCCCAAGGTGGCGACTTGGATTGACCGCTCAAGCCCGCCTCCGCCGAGCGGTAGCATCTTGATCCCGCCTGTGCTGTGTTCGGGTTCCAGGGCAAGTGTTGGAAATACCGAAAACCCAAGTCCGGCGAGCATGGCGCGCTTCATTCCGTAGGCGCTGTCGATTTCCGCCAAGATGTTCAGGGTGCAGCCGTGACGCTGCGCCAGATCTTCCACGAGTCGCCGTTGCATATTGCTCTCGCTCATCATGATCATCGGGTGATCACCGAGCTGAGCCGGGTGCATGATTTCGAGATTGAGTGCGTCAATCTGGTCTGCGCGGCCGCAGAACGCATAGCTGTCGTGCGAGATCTCAATCGCCTCGACATACTTCTGGCGTTGCGGAAAAATCGAGACTCCAATCTCGATAGCGCCGGACGTCAGCATGTCCGAGATTTGACCTGTGGCCGCCTCGGTGATCGACAAGAGCAGTCGCGGGTAACGCCGCTTGACTTCAGCTATCAACGGTGCGGTCAAAACAGGCGCGAAACCAATCGCAATACCGATATGAACGCGCCCTGACGGGTTGGTATCCGTGTCGCGGATATCGATTTCTGCCTGCTCCAAGGACGTCAGAATGTTTCTCGCGTGCGCGAGCAGACGCCGTCCTGCCTCGGTTGGAACCATCCCGGAACGGCTGCGTTCAAACAGCTGTACACCGATTGAGTCTTCGAGATTGATGATGCTCTGGCTAAGCGCCGACTGCGTAATTCCCAGGTCCAAGGCGGCGACGGAAATCGACCGGGCCTCTGCCACTCGGGCAAAATAACTGAGGGTTCGGGTGTCTATCATGGCCGCTCCAGTGAGGGGAAATGCTTGCGATACCAGCGCAGTATGATCTCCGCCTCTCTCTGCCACTCGGCTTCCAGCATGAAGCAATGGCCGGCATCTGCCGAGAAATAGTACTCGGCGTCAAAAAACCGGGCAGTCGCAAGGTCCTGGCCCTCGGCGTGCATCGTTGGATCTTCGCGCCCGGCTGCGATAACCAGGCACGGTCCTGAAATGCGTGTCCGGTCGCATTTCACCCGGAGTGCGCGCCGATCGTTGAGCAGCGCTGGGCTTTCCGGCGTAAGCATCTCGTAAAAGCCGCGCGCCTCCGCTTCGCTGAAATTGGGATAGAAACGACGCCGTGCGGTCTCGAAATCGGGGGGCGGGCAGGGCTTTCCGTTTGGGACTTCCGGGAGTTTTGCAAGGCCTGGAATTTGGGCCGGCGGCGACGGCGCAAGCAAGACCAAGCCAGGCAACGTCATTCGCGACGCGGCCTGGGCTGCGATTGCCGCGCCTGCGGAATGGCCGACAACGATAGCCGGGCGGCGAAGCGCTGAAACCGCCTCGCAAATGTCGTCCGCCATTTCACTTTGCCCCGAGGCGACAAAGAGCTCGTCTTGTTCAAGCCCGCCATGTCCGCGCAAATCCAGCGCCGCCGCCTGAATACCGGCTGCGGCAAAAAACTTCAGGAAATTATCGAAGCACCAGGCGCCATGCCAACTTCCGTGAACGAAGAGCAGGCTGGGTCCATCATCGGTCGCAGCAGCGTCAGGAATGTGCAGCTGCCCGTGCGACAGTTTTTGAACCTGATTTGCCTCGCGGACGTCCATCATTCAGCCCAATCCCTGTTTGCTTCGCGCCGGTGGCCAATGGGCAACACGCCGAACTTAGGTTCAGAGATAGCAATGAGAGTAATATATGTAAAATTAATAGTAATAATTTTTGTATCGATTCTGCTTAAGTTTTGGCTCCGAGGGCACGCTCGGGCAAGTCAAATAAAATCTGAGTATGCGACCAAGGTCTCGCCACCTGACGTTCGACCACGTTGCCGCAGGAACGACTGTTCAAAATGGGACCCGCTACTGACAGCATTGCTCTGCAAAGACGAAACTCGCAACGAAGCCTGCGAACGCCCGCTTTCCGTCGGTCCCGTGATTTTGCTGCGGTCGGAACAAGTGTCGGTTTTGAGATTATGAAAAAGAACGGACGAAGGCCGGAAGTGTTGGCGCAAGGTGGGTGCCAGGGCATACGGAAATGTCCGGATTGCTTTCCGCCAAAGGCGTTATGGCGACCAAATCCAAGCGAAGAAATCCGGGTTGAGTATGCCATAAGCAGGGCGCAAAGGGGTGTCGGCAATTTCGTCAAAAACGCCTTTGAAGGAGGACTTCTCATCCCGGACATGCGCTCCATTGTCTTTACCCAGCCAGGCGGAAAAGAGGGAGAGCATCTGAGCGTTGTACTGCTGGCGTCTGGATTTGAACGCATCCCAGGTCAAAGTCGAGGACGACCGGCCGATGGGAAACTCCGGCGGCACCTTGATGCCGCCATCAAACTCCTCAAATGAATAAGTCCCGCTTTCCGGGTAATCGGGTGGCACAGATAGTTTGAAAGTGGGTGCGTAGATCCGGCGATCATTGATTGGTCCTCCGACGACATACAAGAAATACGCAACGTTGGTGGTGCCTGCGCATCCAGCCAGGACGGGCAACGACAGGGTCATCGCACTTGGAAGGTTCTGTTCCAGATAGATTGCGGAATTTAGAGCGCGCTCAATATCGAAGAAGTCGATCGGGATCATTTCAATTGCTACCAGATTGGATTGTCCGTGATGACTGCCTGATGGCCGGGATTGAGCGACGTTTCGTATTGACCTGCGGGGACCAATCGTCCTGCCTGGCCCGTGCCGGTATCGTTGATGACGTAGTGTGTGACCCGGCCACTGGAGTTGCGGACGACACCCGTCGTCACAACCGCATGCGAACCAGGTTGGCCCGTATTCCAAAGTGGACCTGCATTGTGGATGGAAACAACACCCTTTCCGTCGGCGAGCGCTTGTCGGATGGCCTGTGGTGTATTGGCTTGAGGGCGCGCTCGGATCCCTTGGGAGTTCAGGACATCGGCAATCCCCCGCGCACCCCCCATTCCGGAAGCCGGGTCATAAACCCCGCGATTGATGCCGATCTGTTCCATTTCTCCCTGGCTCAGATTTCGACCTTTCGCAGCTCTGATGATTTGTTGGCAGGACTGTAGTCCGCATGCATTTCCTGTTTGAAGGCCTGGAAAATTCCGCTTTGCCGTCCATTGCTGCATCCGGCCGTATATTGGCCCGCTGCCCGCCAGCCGGGCACCGAGATATCCTCCGAAGAAGCCCATACCGAAGCCAAACAGTTTCTGCCCGGCAGAACCGTGCCCCCAAATCTTTCCCCCAAGCCATGTTCCGCCTGCGCCAAGACCAATGGACCCGGCCAGCCCCCCTGTCAGTCGAAGCGCAGTGACAACGCGCATGCCTCGGCCCGCCAAGGCAATGGCGCCTGTGCCGCTTACCAATCCAAGGGCCAGCACACCCATCTCCAGCCAAAAAGGAACTTCAGCGCTGATCTGGGCATACTGTGTCTTTCCGCCCCCGACGATCACCGTCAGGCAGCCTTCGGAAATGACGGCGCTGCACGTCAGCTTGTCGTCTTTGCGCGCTGACGGAAAGCTTTGAATGAAAACCGTTTTGCTGCCTTCGGCGATGGGCATGCGGGGATGCGGCGGCGTGGGTGAAAATGGAATTCCGGAACAGTCGCCCATATCCGCCAACGCCCGCGCTGCATTCTTCTTTCCAATAATGACCGTCGTTGAACACGGAAGCGAAATGGTGCCGGTTTTGAATGTGAATAGAGATCCGAGCAATTGGCCGGCCGATGCCCCCAAGGACGCTCCACCGGCAGCTGCTACTGCAATCGCCGCCGCTGCCGCGCCGCCTGTCGCAACGATTGCCGCACCCACGATGGCACCGACGACAAGCCCGCCAATCAGACCGGCCAGCGCCGATGTATGGGCAATCGGGTCGAGGGCTCTTGCGGCCTCCGGCATAACCAACCTCGCTCAGTTCGTATTGTTTGATTGAAGGATTTATTGCGCCCGCTCAGGCATCAGACGGTAGGAATGCATGAAATGGAGAACAGCTTCTTTGTCCGCTGGGGCAAATGGACCGAGCCGAGAAAACGTCGCGCAAAGGACGTGGTCTCGTGCGGGAAAGTAAACTTGACACTGCGTCATGGGACCACGTTCGGAGCGCCACGAAAACTCACACACATATGCTCTGCCGTATTTGACATCCATCCATTGTGCCCACGCCATCGCAAACTCTGGGAAACTGTCTGTAAGCAGACCAATTGCCTTTTTGATCTGGTTTTCTTCCGAAAGGGTCGGGTCGGCCTTTTCTTGAGTCACTACAAGCGTGAAGGGGCTGCTCTCGACTGTCTCATCTGAAAAAATGTGGATCGTCCGATCGATCATCGAAGGCGGAAGATCGAAAACATAATCGTACGCGCGTTTCTTCACGTTGGTCACCAAGCTAAAAATATGATTCAATTAAAGAATTACTGGGAAATGCCGTGGCCAAATGACGGTCGGGTCCAGCTGCATGACGGACATGCGTGCAGCGCGAGAAACGTTGCGACATGCCAGTCATTCATGGAGTTGACGACGCCCGAGCTTGTCCAGGAGCCACTTCGGCACGGCCTGTTAAACAATCACAAACAAGGTCTTTTTGTGAGACTTTGATCAGGGCTCTACCAGTTGTAGACCTCGACGCTGCCTTCGACCTTCCGCTCTCCGGACAGCGCCTGGCTCGCCTCTATGCCGATGCTCCAGCCGGCCCCTTGTGCAACATTTACGCGGCCGCCAGCCGCAAGACGGTATCTGTTGCGCGAGCTTGGTCCTCTGAAGTGAACGTGCGAGAGGAGCAACCCGATCGACCGGCTGTGCTTCGTCACCCAAGCGACGAATTTGTCTTGAAATACCAGCTCATCCAGAATGTGTTGGATGGCGTCCGGGTTGTAATACTTGTTGCCGTCAGGTCCGATGGCGACAAATCCGAACGTATCGATGTGCACACTACACAAATCGGGAGCGACGGCGATGTGCAGGCTCGGAACGCCCGTCTCGCGATAGCCTTGGCCATTCGTTGCCATCGATGCGATCCGGTCACAGAAGTGTTCCTGATTGTCGGGCGCAAAGGCAGGCATCTTCAAGAGCGCCTCAAACGCTTTTGCATCGCGGGCAAGAAATTCTATTCCCTGGCCGTTGTTGACTCCCACGCTGTACATCGACGCGATGTGGTCTGGGAGTTTGATACGGTGAAGTTTGTAAAAGCGGTTACAGATTTCCTTGTAAACCTTGCTGCCGAGATAACTGCCGACGCCCAGGGCTTTCCTCTTTTTCTGAGACATAGCGGTCTCCTTTCCGAACGAAAATGTCTTGAAAAATGTGTTGCAGCGCTCACCAAGAAGCGCCGTTGGAAAATGCTGTTGTCTCTATGTGCCGGTCCCGTTCCACTCAATATGGAGAAGCCGGAAGCGAAACCCGGTCGCGCAGGAAACAGCGTTCATCCCGCATCAGGGAAAGAAGAACCTGTCCTGAACATCGTCGGAGAAAGGTTTTCTCCAGACACTGTTTCGGGTGTCCCTTCCGTTGAGCAGGATCGCTTTGCCGTTGGTTCGTGATGCTGTCATTTTGATTGCCGAGCCGAGGCCGAAAATTCTGGGTTGTCCGGTTTCTTTATCCGGTGGCGCTACTATCGTCATGCTTGTAAAACTTCCAATAACTGTCTGACTTAAATAATATTTTTCAAAATTCGCTCAGGCCGATCCTATCTTCGATTGAAAGGGCCAACAGAACCTGAGCTCATTTCCAAGCGTTGGGATTGTCTAATATGGTCTGTCAAAAACGCGTCAATCCGCTGCCTTCAATTGCGCATCTCGTACAAATGTCGCCGTGAAAAATGCGTCAAAACGCACGAATTGAGCTAAAATAGGCTCGATTTGCAGCCCAGTTACGCGCTTTACAGCTTGCTTCAATGATCAAAGGCGAGGTTATGCACGCGAGCGCGAAGCAGTACGAAGGACAACTGGCAATGCTGGAGCCGTGCACAGAAGCACGCTTGACGATGCGGCTACTTGGAGGGTGCGATTTGCGCGTCGACAATCAGCCGCTGACGCTCCCGACCCGTCACTGTGCCCTTATATTGGCGTTTCTGTCTGCAGAACACGAGATTGAGCACAGCAGAGCCCGAGTGGCCAACTTGTTCTGGAGCGACCGCGGCGAAGAACAGGCACGCGGTTCGCTTCGGCAAGCTCTCTATCAGCTCCGCAAGGCATTCGAGCCCCATGGGCTGGCGCCGGTAACGTCGACGGCGAAATCAATTTGTCTCGACCGATCGCAGATCTGGTGCGATGTCCATGACTTGCAGACCGGCCGGTCCGGTTCGCTGACGGAATTCCGTGGAGATCTTCTGCTTGGCTGGGAGATAACCGCCCCGGAATTCAATGATTGGCTTTCGGAAAAGCGCGCCGACGTGCGCACAATGATATCCTACCTGTCGGCATCAGCCATTGACGAAGCCAATCGGGCCGGCGACCTCACAGCGCTCACCCGTCATGCTCAACGGCTCATCACTCTGGATCCGTTCAGTGAAGATCATGTTCGCCGGTTGATGTCTGTTTTTGCGCGCAGGGGTGAACTTGCCTCGGCGGTGGAAACCTATCGTCAATTCGAGGAACGCTTGCGCAATGAACTTCAGGTGTCTCCTTCAAATGAGACCCGTGCGCTTCTTGCCGAGATCGAAAATGAACTGCCCACGAAGTCTCTGCATAAAGAAAAGGAAACCGCGCCGGCCGGGTCGGCCAACGAAAACACGCCTTCCTTGCATGATGCTCAGCCGTCAAAGCTACCTGACGAATGCCGACAGCTGACCGTTCTCGCCATAACAACCGAAGCAGTCGAACCCGAATACACTGAGGTCGTTCCCGAGCTTATCGCAAAGCGTATGGATCTGCTGAGGAGCAAGATCGAATTGGTTGCGAAGAGGTATGGCGGCAGCTGGGAACAAAACTCTGGAATGGCGTTTCTCGTGTATTTCGGTTGGCCCGAAATGCATGAAGACACCATAGAAAGCGCCATCAATGCAGCTGTCGACCTGCGCGATGAAGTGGAACGCGAACTGGGCACGAGGTGTCGGATCGGGATCTCAACCGGAAACGTGCTGATTGCGTCGCGAAATCTGAGCATTGTCGGCGGTGCGCCGAACCACGCACTTCACCTGATGGGGCAATCCACCCCTGGTGAAGTTCTCGTAGCAGAAAACACCCGGTCCTTGCTGGCTGCAAGCTTTGCCTTCGAAGAAGTTGCCGTCAGAGGTTGCGGCGTCGCTTATCGATTTGTCCGTCCCCTGCGGCAAGACGAGAGTTACGAGCCACACCTTACGCATCTGGTCGGGCGAGACCGGGAGCTGGAAATGCTGCTTGATCGGTGGCGAATTTCCGCGAGCGGCGAGGGGCAGCTGGTGATCATCAAGGGCGAGCCTGGAATTGGTAAGTCACGGCTGACGCAAACCTTTCTGAAGGAAATCAGGGAAGACTATGAAAAGTGCATCGTTCTCCAATGCGCGAGACAGATGCAGGAAAGGCCGCTTTATCCGATCGGTGAACATGTCATTGTGGCAGCTGAGTTGGATCTGAGGCAAAGCCCGGAAAGCAATTGGCTGGTTCTCGACACTTATCTTGAGGAATCCGGCGTGGCGTCGGAAGAAGATCGGAGTGTTATCGGGTATTGCGCCGGGATCACGTCGCTGAAACAGCCACTCGATGGATTGAGCCTGAGAAATGCGGTTCAGCAGGCACTGGGGAACTATCTTCATGGCCTGTCCGAGTCGGGGCCCATTGCCATTCTTGTCGAAGACGCTCAGTGGGCAGACGCCACGACGCTGGCACTGCTGCAGCACGTGTCAGCCACTTTGCCGCAAAAGTCCGTGATGCTGATGCTCACGGCGCGACCGGCATTTCAACATCAGGCATTCGATGCGTTCGACCCGGCAGTGTTTTCCCTCTCCAAGCTCTCTCGCACCCATGTCTCCAACCTGGTGGAGAAGCTTGTGATTGGCAAAGACGTGCCCACGCGAACCAAGGAAGACATCTGCGACAGGTCGGACGGAATACCCCTTTTTGCCGAAGAGCTGGCAAATAACATTGTTGAATCCGATCCCGAAAAGGAGACAGTCCCCAAGAGTCTCAGGGACGTACTGGTCGCAAGACTGAACAAGCTTGGTGAAACGCGCCATTTCGCCTTCAGAGCGGCATGCCTCGGGCGGCGTTTCAGGACGCACCTGCTTGAGCTCATATGTTCCGACTTGCCGGGTTCAGTTGACACCGCACTTGAGAAAATGCTCGAGGCGGGTCTGGTTTATCCGTTTCCCAATTCAGGCCCTGATGCGTTTTGCTTCAAGCATGCCCTTTTGAGAGACGCAGCCTACGAAAGCATCCCGATTATGACCCGGGCGGCAACTCACAAGACCATTTATGAGACCCTCAGCACTGCGAATGAGACCAAGCACGATCTGTTGGCTTGGCATGCCGCCCGGGCGGGCTTGCGTCGTGAAGCCGTCCATCATCTCCGCGTCGCTGCATCTGATACTTTACGAAAATTCGCACACGGCGAGGCGAGGGCCCATCTTGAAAAAGCGCTTCGTCTGATTGACGCTGAAGAGCCGTGCGATGTTCCGGGCGAAACCCGCCTGATGCTGTTGAGTGAGCTTGCCCGATGCCACGCTCATTCAGATGGGTTCGGGCACACAAGGACTGCATCAATTGTTGAAGATGCCGTCAAACTCTCAAGCGAATTGCCTGGAAATCAAGTCGCGGCGCGGGTTCTCTGGCAGTCCTATTGCGTCCATCACATTCATGCAAATCACGTGGAGATTGCGCGCCTTGGCAAGGAAATGCTCGACCTGGCGAACTGGGACGATGCGGTCGGCAGCCAGGAAGTTGTTGGTAAGCGCGCTATCGCGGTCGGTGACTTTTTGGCAGGGAACTTCGACGCTGCAGATGCGGGATTCAAGCGCGCCATAGAATTAATCGAAGGCATGTCGGATGCACCCAGCATCGGCGGTGCGACGGACGTGGATCAGCTGATTTCCATGAAACTGATCAGAGCCCGCATCATGGCAATCACGGGTCAACCGGAGGCAGCCATAGCCTCGTTGCGCGAAATCGAAAAGACGAGCCGACAAACGGGCCACCCGCAAAACCAGATCACAACATTTGCGTCTGCCTCCTACATCTATCTCTTGCTCGAGAGATACGCGCCCGCAGTCGAAGCCGCAGAAGTTGCACGCGCTATCGCCAAGAAGTTTAAGCTCTCCATGTGGGAGGCGTATTCCGATCTCATGTTGACACTCCCCAAGATGCACCTTTCTTACACCGACGAGCTTGCAAACGAATACGAGTCCGCACGGAACAAGCTAAGGATGTCGTCGGCACAGTTCTCGGTTCTGATTTCCGATGCGCACTTTGCAGCTGTTCTTGCAAGATCCGGTCAAACGCAACGCGCCGGTCAAAAGGCGTCCGAGCTTCTTGCGCAGGTCGACCTTGGGATTGAGCCCTGGTGTCACCCGGAAGTCATTCGCCTTGCAGTCGAAGCCGCACAAGTCTCGGGCATGAAGGACGCGAACTGGGCCGCGAATTGGCTCAAAAGAGCATTGTTGGTTTCCGAAAAACAGGGAACCGTCCTTTGGCGGGACAGAATTCAAAAAGCGCTGCATTGACCTTTCCAAAACCGAACGGGGTTTGGTTGACTCACCGGAGAGGACAGCCACGGTTTTGCAGCCCGGGGTGACGCGAACACACGCATCGCCAAGGTGCGATTGTCCCTGTGATTTGACAGATTTTTCACCGATTTTTCTTGCGTACTTCGCAAAAGCCCGATCGCAAATGACAGGCTTTTGACGCCGTGCGGCGATGATGTGCGCATAAGTAAATTTGTCGCGCAAAATCAATATTTTATCTGAATAGAAAGCGAATAATACTTTATTCAATTCATGTATTCAGAAATTTCACAAAATAAAAATCAACCTTAAAAAATATTTACTGCGATCTATCGGTCGCTAGTTCTTGCGCGAGGTGGATTTTCCAAGTTCAGGGGACTTTTGTGCCTCGAACCGCCATTGGGAGAATATGACATGGAAAACGCAACGCGCATTCGGAAAAAAGCCAAAGAGCTTGGTGCGCCCTCTGCTGAAGACTTGATCGCCAATGTTCCCAGTTTAAGAAAGCTGCTCGCCCCTCAACATGTTGCCGAGTTCCAAAGAATTATCGATGCATCATTCCTGAATCCGATGTACGAGAAGCAGTTTCGCGATGCAATGGAAGCCTCCGTGACCGCGCGCTCTGGCGAGTTGATAATGTATGACGAAGCCAAGGTCAGGAACGCGCATGAAATTCGCGACCGGAAGATACGTGTTTCCAAAAGCGATGGTCACATTCGTTTGGACCATCACAAGATGCTGACGGCGGATGCGCTGACACCGCGCTCCAACAACCCCGACGAAGCGGAATACCTCCAAAAAGTTCGCTCTGTTTTGAACTCGCTGGGGGTGTGGCTTCGAATTGAACAGCCATGGCACCTCAAAGGCAGCAATCCCGCAATCTGGAAGTTCTGGTTTTCTCTTGGTCGTGACGGAGACACGATCAAAACAAACGACGCAATCATTGACCGGGAAGAGTTGCTTGGAACGGCCATGCTTGGTTACGGCTATTACAAGTCTGTGCTGACGGGCCACGTTCAAGCAAAGCTCGACCGCGCCTTTGAGCGTTTTGACACCGCTTACCACGACGGTTTCATGTTGCATCTGGACATCATGCACACGCGCAGCGCGACGCCTTTCGTCGCAACAGTTTCGGATTGCTTCGGAGGCGCAGATTTTCCGCCGCGCTCTATCTGGGACAAACCGGCGAAACTTCGACGCATAGCCAGGGCGGCGAACAAGGGCGGCGATGTTGAAAAAGCCCGACATTATCTGGTCGCAGCCGCGCACATTGCCGAGTACAACGCGGAACTGCTGAACATTTACCTGGAAGACACGATCAAGGGTGGCGAACGGGCGGAACTCGCTCTTTTGATTACAGTCGCATTCGCGTCAATCGCAGAGACAGCACTCTACTTGACCGGTGCTGGGTTCGGCACGAAAGCGGCGCGCGCAGGCAGCGGCGCCAAACTCTCAAAGTCGGCACGGCATGAACTCGCCGAACGCTTTCGCCGCAGTTGGGGCAAAAAGAACAATATTTCGGAAGCTGAACTCAAACCGATGCGAGTCACTCCGCAAGGGCCGGCAACCAAACTCGGCAATCGAAAGGGAGGTCACAGCGCCGGGGGAGGGACCGGGTTTCACAAGTTCCCATAGTGTGCTTCTGGAGGCGGCTCGCGGCCATGTCCTGAAAAATGCCCTCGATTTGCAACTGCCGTTTGAGACAGAGCCCTGCAAAGGACAAAGGCATGATTGCAAAATCGGAAAATTGTGTCGCGTTTTCAAAAGCTCCCGTGAACGGCAGTACTGTTCGATTTTCAACTAATTGAAAAATATAGGAAAATTTTCAAGAGATGTGTTCAGCCTGATGGCCTGAAAGCTGCAACTACCTGGCTGATTTGCGCGATCGCGCATCAGCAAAGGAGTGCACTGAGATGGCAAGCTTGCCTGCAACACGTCCGGTTATCGGGACGAATGAAGACGATATTTTGAACGGTTCAAGACACTCCGACGTAATGTCGGGGCGGTTTGGTGATGACGTTTTAACAGGCCAGAACGGCAACGACGAGGTCTGGGGCGGAACCGGTGACGATACGCTTTACGGAAACAACGGCAACGACACGCTCTACGGTTCGGGTGGCCCCAGTCTCGTTCAGGTGACATCGGTTGAAATTACCGATGATTATCCGGTTTCGGTGGTTTTCGAAGGCGAAACAGCCGGCTACCGGAATACGTTCGGGTACTACAAGATCGCCGACGACGGCACGATTACCGATGTCGAATTCATCTGGCCGAACGCTTCCTTGCAGGGCAGCGGCGGTGATCTCATTCAGGGACAATCCCGGGAATATCTCGATGTTGCGGCGGGTGACCGCATCGCGTTTTTCATCGTTTCCAACGGATATAGCCGCAACGGCGGTTACTCGCATCTGGATCTTGAGAATGGGACGCTTGAGTTCCAGAACACGGATGGTTCGGTCGCGACATTGGAGAGCGACAGCCCGCGGCTGTATCACATCGCGGAGGACGGAACCAAAACGCTCATCCAGTACGATCCCTATCATACGGCTGCCTACGGCGAGACCGTCAATCTGAACCCGGACAATATCCTTCACACAACCGGCGTTCTGAAAACGGACGCGGGCACCTTGACGCTCGGCTTTGAAGATCTCTTCAACGGCGGTGACCGCGATTTCGACGACAGCGTTTTTACGGTCGATATCGGTCTGTCCAATGCTCTTGTGTTGAACGCACACTATCAGACCGAAAGCGGCGGCTCCGACACGGACAGCGGCGGTGGAGATGACCCGACGATCGTGAGATCAGACAACGACGTGCTTTACGGCGGAGCCGGCGCGGACGAACTGCATGGCCGTTCGGGTGACGACAGGCTCTACGGCGAAAACGGCAACGATGATCTGCATGGCGGAAGCGGTGACGATCAGCTCTTTGGCGGGTCCGGCGAAGACATGCTCTACGGCAACTCCGGCAACGATACGCTTTATGGCGGCAATCAGGACGATGACCTGAACGGCAACAACGGCAATGACGCACTCTTTGGTGAGGCGGGTGCCGACACGCTGAATGGCGGTACCGGAGACGACACGCTGGACGGCGGCAACGACGATGATGTGCTCATCGGCGGATCCGGCGACGATACCCTGCAAGGGGGCTACGGTGATGATGTCTTGAAGGGGGGCGCTGGAAACGACGAACTGCGCGGCGGCCACAACAATGACAGGCTCTATGGCGGTCACGATGACGATACCTTTTTCGGCGATGCCGGAGACGACTATATGCATGGTGGCAAAGGCAACGACACGGTCGACTACACCGCGTTTGATGTCGATCTCTCAATCCTGCTCCACAACAAGAAGGCTCACGGCCAGGAGATCGGAACAGATACGCTGCATTTCATCGACAACATCAAGTCGGGCTCGGGCGATGACATTCTGAAGGGAACCTCAGGTGTCAACGTCATCGACGGCGGTGCCGGCAACGATTCAATCAGAAGTCTTGGGGGCAGCGATACGCTGACCGGCGGTGAGGGCGTGGATACGTTCATTTTCCGCAGCTACGACCTGAGCGGTCTTGACTTGATCACCGATTTTGCCATCGGTACCGACCTTCTCGACTTCAGCCACCTTGCCGGAAGTGACGACGATCAAACCTTTCTCGGCAAATTGCAGGCAGTCTCAACGGACGGCAACACGCTTCTGTCCGTGGACCTTGCCGGGGAAGGAAAGTATCAGGATATCTGCAGCCTCAGCGGTACGGGAAACCAGTCGCTGCAATCGCTTTACGACAGTGATTGTTTCATCTTCTGACGCCTGCGACCTGAAATTCAAGGACATAAGCCGGGCTGCGGACTTTTCCGCGGCCCGGCTTTCGCTCGTTCGAACCTGAAGGCTTTGCAAAATGGGAAACCCCGAGGGGTTCTTCGGCCGTGAAGACCTTTTCATTTTGCAAAGTTGGTCGGGTATCACGAAGGCAAGAGTTTCCGTACATCTATAAAAATCAATAACTTGCCGGAGTTTTCTTGCGCCTGCGAAAAAGGATTGGCGACACAAGGCAATTGGCATTTCAGTTGCAGTGGGTCTGCTGTCGACGCAACAGCAGGAAACGCGACTTGGAGATTATTCACGAAAGACCCAGCCAGAGGCTGCACTACCGGGTAAAGGCGCCGATGCGCGTTACCATGGGAGAGCAGTCTTTCGATGCTGTCGATTGGGGTCTTGGTGGCTGCCGGATTGCAGGTGTCTCCCGTGTTCTTCCGGAAAAGGGATCGCGTCACACGCTCCTTTGCACGCTTCCGTTTCAGGGTTTCAACATAACGCTTCAGGCCGAAGCGGAAGTCGTTCGTCTCGATCACGAAAGAGGCGAGGCTGCATTTAAGTTCACCGAGCTCGGCGAGCGCGAAAGCGCCCTGATGCAGCACTTCGTGGAAGACCTCGTTCGCGGCAAGATGACCGACGTCGCCGACACGATTGTGCGCATAGACACGCCGGTCACGCCGGTACCGATAAAGCCGGATCCAAATCCTTCAGATGCCATGCCTGTCCGCCGGTGGCCGGTCAAACAGATTATCATGACCCTTTTCTATTTTGCCCTGGGTGCGCTGGTCTTCGGTTATGTCGGCATTTATGTGTTCGCGACCTTGTTCCGCCTTGAAGTCACTTCGGCGGTCGTGACCTCAGAGCGTCAGGCAATCACTGCACCCGCAAATGGTCAGCTCCTGTCAGCGCAACATGGTGTCGGCGATGCCGTCGTTGCGGGGCAGGTTCTTTTGGTTATGGAAGACGGGCGGCACGAAGAGGCGTTACGCCGCGCAAAGACGGCCCTTGCTACTACCCGGGCGGAGCTTGCCGAAACGGACGCCTTGCTAGCCGAAGAAAACCGGAAGGCCAAAGGTTACGCGCTCGTTGCGCGCAACAATGTGCGCCAGGCAGGCTCGCAGGTCGAAGGGCTAGAGCTTGCCAGGGAAAACGCGCTCCTCAAGGTTGAGCGCATGCGATCCCTTGCAAAGAAAGGCCTAGCGCTTGCCGATGATGTTGAGGCAGCGGAGCTGGAACTCAAGTCGGTGATCTCCGATCTCGAACGCAAGCAAATCCACATTCAGGAGCTTGAGGAGCTGATTGCCGGCGGCGACAGTGTCCGGCTTTTTACAGGCAATGCCTTTGCCGGACGACTTGCGGAGATGAGGGCAAGGGTTGCCCGGTTGAAATCCCAGGAAGCATTCCAAGCCTCCATGGTTGAGAACCTGATGGACAAGGAAGCCACCTTGAGCGTGGCCGCTCCTTTTGCCGGCCTGATCAGGGAAAAAGACATTTTGGTGGGTGCCGCCGCCAGGCAGGGTGACCCGCTGCTGGTTCTGGAAAAATCCGGGTCAGAACAGGCCAGCGCATTCCTGACGCAGGATGAAGTGCTTCACGTTCGCCTTGGGACAACGGCCAACATATTCATTCCTTCGGAAAACCGCTGGGTCAGGGGGATCGTCGATTACATCGACCGGACGGACGGATTTGTTGACGAAGTGTCGGAGACGTTCCGTTTCAGATCACCAGATGCACGTTCGGCCAAGGTCACGCTGATCCCTGACGGTGAGGCGTTTCCCGTCAGCGGCACGCCCGTCACAGTCTATTTCGAACGTCACCGGAACAATCTCGTGTTCCGCACAGCGCAGCAACTGGTGAGTGGACTGTGATGGAAACGGACAAGGCATCACGTCCCTACAAGGTGGATGAAATCATGCATCAGCCGACGGGCTGGGCGAAATGGACTCCGTGGGCGCTCTTTCAGATAGCACTCTATTTCGGCTGCTGTTTCATCGGGCTGACGATCTTTGAAAACGTGTTCTTCAGCCCGTCCACGAAAGAGATAACCATCGTCATCGGCCTCCTGGGTATCTGGCGCTACGGCTGGTGGTTCACCCATGCGGTGCGGGCGTGGATCTATGGCAAATTCGTCTATCCGTCCATGCGCGATGCGGGCAAAAAGGTCTGGGAAGAGGGCTGGCGGCCTCGCCACCTCCACTTCATGATGACGACCTACAAAGAGCATCGCGACATTACGGAAAAAGTGGTCCGCTCCATCTGCCGCGAAATCCGCGACGCGGGTGTGCCGGGCACGATCTGGCTCGGATCGGGCGACCGCTATGACGAAGATCTGATTTCCGCTCTTCTCACGCGCGAGTGGTCCGATCTGGACGTCACCTTGCACGTGGTGCGGCAAAATCAGCCCGGCAAGCGGCTGGCGATCGGATTGGTTCTCCGCGCCATGAGTCGCGGCAACGTTGAGGACGATGACCTCATCATCTTTATGGACGGCGATTTCATTCTGGCTCCGAACGCTGTTGGCGCCTGCCTGCCTCTTTTCAAGCTGTATCCTGATCTTCAGGCCTGCACGACGGATGAGGAAGTGCTGTGTATCGGCCCACGCTGGATCGCCAACTGGCTGACCATGCGCTTCGCGCAGCGCCGCCTCGCCATGCAGTCGCACTCCTTGTCCGGAAGGGTTCTGACGCTGACGGGACGCATGTCCGTGTTCCGCGCCAATCACCTGGTGAAATTGAAATTCATTCGCCTTTTGGAGGCCGATCATCTGGAACACTGGCTTTGGGGCAAGTTCCGCTTTCTGTCCGGCGACGACAAGAGCACCTGGTACTACATGCTGCAATCGGGTTGCCGGATGCTCTACGTTCCCGATGCCATGGGCTACACCGTCGAGGTGATCGAGGGGTCCGGCATGGACCGGATGGTGCAGAACTTCCGCCGTTGGTCAGGCAACATGCTGCGCAACGGCACCAGGGCACTGGCCCTTGGACCGCATCGCATGCCGTTTTTCATCTGGTGGTGCTTGCTGGATCAGCGAATATCCATGTGGACCATGCTCGTCAGCCCGGTTCTTGCCGTGTGCACATCGCTGCTGTACGACCCGTTTTACATTTTCGGCTATGTCGTCTTCATCTGCATCACACGCATGCTGCTGTCTCTGTTCCTGTTTCAGTATGCGCGCAAGGTCGATCTCAGCTATCCCTTCATTCTCTATTTCAACCAGCTCATCAACGCATCGGTGAAGGTCTACTGCATTTTCCGACTGTCCAAACAGCGCTGGTCCAATCGCGGTGATCAGCGGGCAGGTGAGGGTGACGGTCTGGTTGCGACCCTGCAGAACTGGATGGCGAGTTACTTGACACTTCTCTACGTCACGATGCTGTTCCTGGCAGTGTGTCTGATGGCCGGTCTCATCGATCCGCCGAGCGGCAGGATGGTCACTTTTTTGTTGGGACTTGGTTTGCCCGCCTGAGGGGCGGACATCTTCCCAATTTGCAAATCCTGTTTTTCAAAGTCGAAAGCGGCTTGAATTCTCAATTTCGGAATACTGATGTAAGCATCTGATTTTGATGAGAAAAATTCTGAAGTAGGCGCTGGCGCGGTTCTTGATTGCATTGGTCAAGCAATCAATTTCAGGGGCCATGTCATGAGAGCCAAGCCGAAATTCTATAGCACTGCCTTGATGCTGACCGCACTGGCCGCCTTGGCGCCGGTTATGTTCAACATCGTTGTCGATGCCTATGACCACAATCAGGTCGTCGACCTTGATCTCAACAAGGAAGAGATCAGCGTCAAGGCGCACTACCCGCTCTACAAGATGATCGAGTACCCGCGGATCAAGGCGCCGACGGTCATTCTGGGAGACAGTCGGGCGCGGGCGCTGCAGAACAAGTACTGGCAGGAGCTGGGCCGGGACGACGTTTACAACTTCGCCTATGGCGGAGCGACGGTCTACGAAATCTACGACACATTCAAATACCTTCAGGAAAAGGTCGAACTCGACACCCTGATTGTGAGCCTCCCGCTCAGAAGCATGGATGCGCGCTTCAAAGGGGGCATGAACCGCGTACCGGAGGCGATTGCGCTCGCTGACGACCCCTTCGGCTACTACACGAACTGGTTTGTCGCAAAGACCGGTTGGAAGCTCTTGCAAGACCGCTATCCGGTCCTGGTGCCTGACGTCGAAGGCGTCTCGCTCTGGCCAGTTCAAGGCGCACGGGCTGCTGAATTCGCCGCGCTTGAAAATGTTACCGTGGAGGCACTGCTCGACCCGGCTCTATGCGACGAGTGCAAACTGACAGCCCCTGTCGGGCCGCTCGTCCTGCGCTCGGTATATCACGGACATGGTTTCGGCCTCGGCAGCTGGGCTGGATATTGGCCCGAAATCTCGATTGACCGGGATTTGCCACAGCTTTTCGCCAAACAGGTTGGTACCAACGGTGCCGCAGACTGGCGGCGCTTCAAACAGTCGGGTGATCTCTGGAACAAGGTCGAGGAAATTGCCGCCTGGTGCGAGGAAAACGACGTTCGGCTGATTTTCCTCATTCCACCAACCATTTCGGAAATGCAGCGCCGGATCAGCGATTTCGGCCTGACGGCCGCGAACCACGCGTTCCGGGAGCGTCTGGCAACTCTTGCTCCGGTCGTGGATCTTGATTTCGATGCACCTTTCACCCGCGATCTGAAAAACTTCACTGACGCCTACCATTTCGGTTCCGGCCCGGCCCGCAAGATCGTCGGAGAGCTCTTGATGCTCATCGACGAGGACCGGGGCCGCCGAGCGCTCGTCGAAAAACGCCGCGGAGCGCTTGCGTGTCCCGCAACTGAAGCCGACGTCAGCAACGCCCATTCGGAAGGGACTCTTGAACTGCTTGAGGGCTCCTCCTGCAGGCTTTGGAGGCGGTCCAATGGGTAAGCGGACGAAGATTTTCGAAGACATCCTGATCTTCTCGACCGGCTTGCTCATCGGTCTGCTGATCACTGCGGGACTGTCCGAACTGGCGGAGCAGGGTGGCGGAAACACAAAGTCACGCGACGAGCAGATCATCGCTCCGCAAACCGTAGCAGGCGTTTCGCCGTTTAAAGCAAGCATCCGGGAGCCATTGCAATGACACGGAAAAAGCTGACTCGTAGAAAATGGAAGTTTCTGATTCTGGCCGCCATATTCAGCGCTTCCGGTGCGATCGCGCTTCTGCCGGGCCATCAATCGGAAGCTTCGAAATCCGAACGGATTGACCCGACGATCGAGGAAATGATCAAGCAGGCCCGCGGTCTGCAGAAGGTGGGGCGTTGGGAGGCAGCCGCCGATATCCTGACCCAGCTCGCCAATGACGGACATCCGGTGGCGCTGTTCCATCTCGGCAGGGCTTACAAGAATGGCTGGGGCGTCGATGCCGATCTGGACCAGGCGCGTCTGATCTTCATGGAAGCGGTTCGGTACAGTTTCTCGTATCGCGGTGAGACAGCCTACGAACTGGGCCGGCTGTTTCAGCGCTCATCTGGCGAGAAATGCTCTCAGATCGCGCTGCAATGGTTCTTGAAGGCTCTCTCCTGGGACTATCCGAAGGCACACGTTCAGCTGGCCAAACACTTTGAGCGGGGCATCGGAACCGAGCGCGACCTGGAGGTGGCGTTTCATCATTACGAACGCGCTGCCATCGCAGGGTACCCCTCTTCAACAATCAACTACGCCCGCATCCTGCTGAATGGACGCTACGGCACCAGCCCTGATCCGGATAAAGCACGCTTTTGGGCTGAACGCGCAATCGCGGGGCTGGAGAAAAAGGCACGCGACGGGTCTGCGAGTGCCGCCAAGACGCTTGGGCGCATAAGCCGCGACGGTGAGTTTCTTGAGGCAGATATGACGCTCGCACGCGAATGGTTTTTAAGGTCCGCGGACCTCGGAGACGCGGGTGCCATGCATGATCTTGCCCAGATGCTTTTGGCGCAGCAGCAAGAAGACGAAAGCGCCAGTGAGGCGATCAAGTGGCTTCGCCTTGCGGCCAAGGCCGAACATGGTGGAGCGCTCACTGCGTTGGCCCGGCTGCATCTGAAGAACCGCTACGGTCTCAAGGCCGAGCCGGCCGTCCAGCTGCTGGAACGTGGCGTTGCCACCGGCCATCCCGGCGCGATGGAAGAACTTGGGCGTCTTTATGCGACGGGCACTCACGTCCAGCAGAACCGGACAAAGGCCTTCGAACTGGCTCGCAAGGGCGCCGATAGAGGGCACCAGGGTAGCGCCAGTCTTCTGAAGGAACTTCAGAAACTCGACGACGCAAATCGCACCACCATCGAGCGGTCTTTTCCCGCCCAAATCGAAACGAAGGAGGGTTGAGCCATGGTTTTCAGTTCCCTTGAATTCATCTACCTGTTTCTGCCGCCAATGCTGCTGGGATATCTGACCCTTCGTCACTTCGGCTGGGAAAACGGCATCATCTGGTGGCTGATTGTCGCCTCGCTCCTCTTTTACGCATGGTGGACGCCGATCTATCTCCCGCTTCTGCTGGGTTCGGTGGTTGTCAACTACGGCTTCCATCGGGTCTTGCGGGCTGTCCGGGACAAGTACATCCTGACCATCGGGATCGTTTTCAATCTCTCCCTGATTGCGGTCTTCAAATACGCAGACTTCTTTATCGGCAACGCCAACCTGATCGCCGGCGCGGATATTCCGTTGCTGCACCTCGTGTTGCCTCTGGCGATCTCGTTCTTCACGTTTCAGCAGATCTCGTTCCTGATCGACACCTACAAGGGAGACGTGTCGGAATGCGACTTTCCGCGCTACATGCTGTTCGTGGTGTTCTTCCCGCAGCTGATCGCGGGTCCCATCGTGATGCAGAAGGAAACCATTCCCCAGTTTCGTCTGCCGGTCTTCAAGAACAAGCTGGTCTTGAACCTGGCCGTTGGCAGCACCCTGTTTGCAATCGGTCTGTTCAAGAAAATCGTGCTGGCCGACGGCGTCGCGCCTTACGCCAATTCGGTTTTCAACATGGCCGAAACCACGTCCGGCGTACCGATGGAGGCAGCCTGGATCGGCGCGCTGGCCTATACATTCCAGCTCTACTTCGACTTCTCCGGTTATTGCGACATGGCGCTTGGTCTTTCGCGCCTGTTCGGGATCCGTTTGCCGGTCAACTTCAACTCGCCTTACAAAGCCACGAGCATCTCCGACTTCTGGCGCCGCTGGCACATAACGCTGTCCCACTTCCTGCGGGACTATCTGTATATCCCGCTCGGCGGGAACCGGAGCGGACCGGTGCGGCGTTACACCAACCTGATGATCACCATGCTACTGGGCGGCCTGTGGCACGGCGCCAGCTGGACATTTGTCTTCTGGGGTGGATTGCACGGTGCTTATCTGGCGATCAATCACGGCTGGTCCGCCTTGGTCTCCGCCGGCTACATTCCGGCCATTCTTCCGAAACCTGTCGGAAATCTCCTGAGCCGCGGCATCACCTTGCTGGCCGTTGTCGTCGCCTGGGTCTATTTCCGCGCCGATAGTTTCGATGGAGCCAACAACATTGTTTTGGGAATGACGGGTCTGTCGACTGTCTACGAGCCCAAACTCTGGGAAGCCATGGTCACCGGCACAACGCAAGTTTGGGCTGCCATGATCTTCCTCGCCGCCATCGTCTTCCTGTTGCCGAACGCGATCGAGTTCACGGAAAACTACAATCCTGTCCTTGGCCTGAAAAAGTTGATCTCTCAAAGACCTTCGGAAGGGTTCTTGCCTTTGCGCTGGAAGCCAAGCGCGGGCTGGGCCGCAGCGGTGTCCGTTCTTTTCGGGATAGCGCTTATCCAGACCTATCGCTTGGCCGAGTTGACCGAGTTCATCTACTTCAACTTCTAACCAGCAGGTCAAAATGCGATATCTTTTTCAGATACTCGGTCTTTCCGCTGCCATGTGCTCGCCTTGCGCGCTGGCAGCGGACATCAATGTCTCCAAAAACCAGCTCACGCTGACGACACAGACCACGATGGTGGATCTTCGGAGCGGCATCGTCTCTCGCAAGGGTGAGGAGGGGCTCTGTCTGGAAAACGTCGCGCAGGCCGGACCGCACAGGATGGTTGTGCGGCGCGACCCGGGCGATGATGTACCCAAGGTGACTGTCAACGGGATCCGGCAGGACTGGATCGAAGCCGCATCAGGCCGCGCACGAATGCGTGCGCTCAGGCTTTCAAGGGATGGATCCGTGGCGGTGTTGCGATCCTGGAAAACGGGAGCGAAACAGACCGAATTTCTGCAAGACGGACAGATTGTCAATAGCTGGAAGCGAGACAGTTCCGTGAAGCTGCTCCGCTACACAAGCGATGCGGTGCTGTTTCTGGAAAAACGGGCAGGGAAGACATGGCATCTCAACCGGTACATGCGAAATGCCGACGGCCAAACCGTCTCCGAAGCAGAGACACTCGTGGACTTCGGTGTTTGCCAGCCGCGCAAATTGAGGTTTGCCGGAGATGTCCTCTGGGCTCAACTGAACTGCGGCAAGAGCGGCGGCCAGGGCATATACAAAATTGACCTCAACACAGGTGTTGTCGGCCAACCGCTGATCGTCTCGCACAGCGCAGGATTCACCAATCTTCCAAAGTCCTTTGGGCTATCTGGCGGGCAAAAAGTGATGGACGTCTCAGGCACGCCAGCAGCCGTTCGGTTCTTTTTTGCAGCCTCTGGGCTTTTATTGTCACAGACCGGAGAGGTCCGGGCCTGCTCGTCCGATGCCGAAGGACTTCAAAGCTGGAACCAGAGTTATCGGTTAAGGGCACTTTCCGAGCTATTTGAAAAGACCAGCGCCGAGGTCTTTGCCCATCTTGCACTCAAGTCGATGCGTCTCACATTGGCGTCAAAAGATGTGCCGCAAGACCTGACGGACGCTGAGCGCTCCGATTGCGGCTGGAGTTCGACAATCTACAGCGGCAATCCTTCAGAACGGCTGTCGCTGATGATCAATCAGGCGATGATCGCCAATGCGCTGACCAGGTCCTGCAAAACGCTCGCAAACCTGTGTCCGGCCGCCGTGGCAGAGCAGATTGCAGAGACGAACAGCTGTCTCGCCCGGACCTATGAGGGCGACTTCGATGCCGAAAGCGGCCTTTACCGGATCAATGGAGAAATCAATTTCCGCTTCGCGGGCAAGTTTGCGCCCTGGAATTGGCAAATTGCGTTCGCCAACGTTTTGAAGTCCGTTCCGGAGCCCGGGCGGCAGGAAAGAGCAGAGAAGATAATCCAGGCCTTCCTGGCGGAATGGCAACAGGACGAACATGGCGGTCTTTGGCGCTACTGGCCCAAAGATTTCTATCTGGAAAATGGCTTGTCTCAGGAGCAATTGTCCGCCCAAAGGTTTGAAGACACGGGCCATGCAGGGATCACACTCCTGAACCTCAGTGACTTTGCGTCCGGTTCGGCTGACGAGATTGCCGAAGCCGTGAAGAAACGGCTCGATTTCCTGCTGGCGTTCGACCTTGAAACACCGAGAGACCTGGATGGAACGGGACCGAAGGCAGATCGCTGGTTTCCGGCAAGTGGCTGGAGCCACTACGCGACGGAAAAGTTTCGGGACGTCTATTCGGCACCTGTCCCCGGGCAGACAACGGCCGATACCCTGTATGCTTACGCCCATCTGTTCGACGCATCAGACAAATTTGAGCTGACGATCGATTTCTACAGCTGCGAGGACATCTGCACCAAGGAGCGAGCGCTCTCTTACGAGAGCCTGCGGTCTTTTTTGGACGACAATCCATTTTTCCGCGTATCGAAAAGCCCTCACGATGCGTTGGAACCTCGAAAGCAAGAAATTCAATGAGATAAATCGAAAATTTATTTCCGATGAGCAAGCTTACACCCGAAGCCTTACGCAAGGGATGCGGTTCTGAAGGTGAGGACCGGAAGGGACGAAAAATGCGCAAGTGGATCCAGGAACTGACATACGACGCCACGTTCTGGCTCGTCCTGGTTTTCATCTCGGCCTCGGCGATCGCCGCCTATGTAATCGCCGTGGACTTCGGGCAAAAGGCGAGGACTGCTGATCTTTCAGCGGCTGCAAGGGCCCAGTCCGAGTTGTTGACGGCTGCGCGGTCGTTCTATTCCCGCGAAGTGGTCGACAAGCTCTATTCGTCCCAGGATGTCTCGGTAAGCCACGACTATCACGACAAGGACCTGACAATCCCAGCTCCGGTCTCGATGACCCTGGCGCTTGAAGATGAGCTCAAGGCGCAAGGAGCCAGCAGTGCGATCCGGATGTTGTCGACGCATCCGTGGCCCTGGCGCCAGGACCGCCAGCTGGATGTGTTTGAGACCGAGGCTCTTGCAGCGATCGAAAACAACCCCGACCAGCCGTTTCAACGCCTCGAACAACGAGACGACGGAACGTTCTTTCGCAGCGCGACGGCAGTTCGGATGGAAGAGAGCTGTATCGCCTGCCATAACACGCACCCTGAATCGCCAAACACGGTGTGGGAAGTCGGTGATGTCCGCGGCATCCAGGAAGTCATAATCCCGGCGAGCGCGCTTTATGGGACCGGGTTCACCTCGATCGACAATCTGATCTTCATGCTGGCGATCGCGTTTACGGCAGCGCTTGTGCTGACATTCGTGCTCTCGCTCCAGCGCCAGCGCGCCATGCGCCGTCTTGCAGGTCTAGCCGAAGCGGAACGTGAGAAAAATGATGCCCTGGTGAAGGCGACGTTGCGTGCCGAAACCGGGGAAGCACAGGTCAGCGCCATTTTGGACACCATGCTCGACGGCGTCCTGACCCTTTCGCCCACTGGCGAGGTTCTGAGCGCGAACAAAAGAGCGCTTGCCATGTTCGGCGCTGCCGAGACCGGCGATATCGTTGGTCAGCTGATCTGTGATTTCCTGCCCGATACCGGGGACGAGGAATTGCCGTTCGATTGTTATCCCGGCACGGGAACGTCGATCGAGACAACCGGCAAACGCCTTGAGGCAACCGGCAAGCGGCTGGACGGCAAGGAGTATCCGGTCGAGATGTCCCTTTCGGAGGTCATGATCGACGGTTCATCTACCTTCACGGCGATCTTCAGGGACCTGACGGACCGGAAGGCTGCCGCGGCCAAGGTCAAGCAGGCCGAGACCCGCCTCGTTGATGCGATCGAGTCCTTGCCGGATGGTTTCGTGCTTTACGATGCCGAAGACAGGCTTGTCCTGTGCAACAGCAAATACAAGGAATTCTACAGTTCCAGCGCCGACCTCATTCAACCGGGAGCAAAGTTCGAGGACATAATCAGGAAAGGCGCAATGCGCGGGCAGTATCAGGTTTCCGACAGCGTTCTGGAGGACTGGGTCGCGATGCGTATGGAGCATCATCAGTACCCGGGTGCTCCAATGGAACAGCACCTGGACGACGGCCGCTGGTTGCGCGTCATCGAGACCCGCACAAGCGAGGGCGGACTTGTCGGGTTCAGGGTGGACATCACCGAACTCAAGAACCGCGAAGCTGAATTGAGGCGCAACGAAGATTTACTGCGCAACGTTGTGGACGCGTCGTTTGACGGTGTCATCGTTATGAACGGTGACGGTATCGTGCTCGACTTCAGTCCGGCCGCGGAAGACGTCTTTGGCTGGAAGGCGGCCGAGATGGTCGGCAACAAGATGTCGAACTACATCATTCCGCAAAAGTACCGTCAGGCTCACGACGATGGGTTGGCCAGGTTCCTCAAGACCGGCGAAGGTCCTGTCCTCGGCAAGCGGATCGAAATCGAGGGACAGCACAAGGACGGTCACGAGATCATTGTCGAACTTGCCATCCGCCACACAAAAGGGGCTGATGGACCGCTTTTCCTTGGCTATGTCAGAGATATCACGGAACGCAGGGCCGCGGACGCCGCACTCAGGGACGCAAAGGAAAAGGCCGAAGCGGCAAACGAGGCCAAGGCCAAGTTCCTGGCGATGATGAGTCACGAAATCCGCACACCGATGAACGGCGTGCTCGGGATCTTGAGTCTGCTGCGCGATACCGAGCTTGATCCGGCACAGGCCGAGTATGTCAAGACAGCGCGCGAGTCAGGACGCTCGCTGCTCGAATTGATCAATGACATTCTTGATTTTTCGAAGCTCGAAGCCGGCCGGATGGAACTTGACCCGGCCCCCTTCAGGCTCACGACCGTGGTCAAAAGCGTGTTCGACTTGTTCAAGCCGATTGCGCAGGACAAGGGGCTGCAGCTTTCGATGAATTTTGCATCCGATCTACCCATGAACGTAGTAGGAGATTCAGGCCGGTTGCGGCAGGGGGGTTTGAACCTGGTTTCCAATGCGATCAAGTTTACCGAGATCGGCTTTGTCGAGATTGCGGTTGACGTCAAGAAAGACGACCCGGTCGAGCCGACATTCAGGTTCATCGTCAAGGACTCCGGAATCGGAATACCGGCAGACAAGCATGAAGCGCTGTTCGGAGATTTCGTGACCGTTGACACCAGCTACACCAAGAAGCAGGGCGGCACCGGGCTCGGCCTTGCGATCTGCCGGCAGATCGCGCAACTCATGGGCGGTGAAGTTCTGGTCGAAAGCGAACAGGACGTCGGCAGCACTTTTGAGTTCCTCGTACCCATCCGGCTCGCGGATGACCAGACAGCGGTATTGGAAGAGGATCATCCGGAAGAGCAGGCGGACCTGCCTGACAACTTGACCATTCTGCTTGCCGAGGACAACGCGACAAACCAGATCGTGGTTGGCCACGCTTTGCAAAGTGCAGGCTGCGACATAGATATCGCAAACAATGGCAAGGAAGCCGTGCAGGCCGCTTCCAAGCGCGAATATGACTGCATCCTGATGGACATTTCGATGCCGGAGATGGACGGCATCGAGGCGACGCAGCGCATACGGCGCGGGAAACGCAACGTTGAAACGCCGATTGTTGCACTCACGGCCTATTCGCTGCGCGGTGACAAGGAACGTTTTCTTGAATCCGGCATGTCGGACTTCCTCGCAAAGCCTGTTGAAAAGGTAGACCTGCTTGCGTGTATCTCGCGCAATGTCACCCGGCACAGCGCCGGCACTACTGAAGCGACGGTCACCGACGCGGCGGCGTCGCTCGAAGCGGCTCGGGAGATCCTTGGGACGATGCCCGACGAGCTGAAACAGAAGCTGCTTCAGCAGTTCGCGGATGATACGCTCAAGCGGCAGAAGGCGGCACGCGACGCCGTCGAGGCGAATGACCCGGAAAAGCTCGAACGGGCCACCCACGCTCTGAAAAGCGTGGCCGGCACATTCGGCGCCGTCAAACTTGCGACCATCGCAAGCACGGTCAACGCACTGGTTCGCGATGGCAAGGAAATGGCGGCCATGGGCAAAATGGAAGAACTTTCTGCTGTCTGTGACCATACACTAACGGAAGTGAAAGCTTTGGCAGACGAAATAGGTGTTCAGCTCGATTTGAATACTTAGGAACGCTCTGATGCGTGGAAGGAACTCAACTTGAAGGTTCTGATTGTCGAAGATGCCTTGCCGCTTGCAACCGTTTACGGGCACCAGCTGTCGCGCGTCGGCATAGACTCCGTTCATGTTGAAACAGGTGATGAAGCCCTGGGCCGGTTGCGCAAGGGCGGTATCAGCGTTGTTCTTCTGGACCTCCAATTGCCCGACATGAGCGGGATGGACGTCCTGGCCTCAATTCGCGCCGAGCAGCTTCCCGTGACTGTCGTCGTGGTCACCAGCTCCGGCTCGATCAAGACGGCGGTCGAGGCAATGCAGGCCGGCGCCTACGACTTCATCGTCAAGCCCGTTGCTGAAGAGCGCCTCGTCACAACGACCCGCAACGCCCTGGAACGTGAAACACTGACCGAAGTTGTGGAAGAGGTGCGCAAGCCGGTTTCCGGCAAAACCCAGCATGGCTTTGTTGGCTCGTCGCTGCCGATGACGGCGGTCTACAAGATGATCGAGAGCGTTGCCCGGTCGAATGCGTCCGTGTTCATCACGGGTGAAAGCGGTACCGGTAAAGAAGTCTGTGCCGAAGCGATCCACAGATCCAGTCCGCGAGCGAGAAAACCGTTTGTGCCACTCAATTGCGCGGCAATCCCGAAAGATCTGATTGAGTCGGAAATCTTCGGGCATATCAAGGGAGCCTTCACCGGGGCGACGTCCGATCGCGACGGTGCTGCGGCGCGCGCAGACGGCGGGACACTTTTCCTGGACGAGATATGCGAGCTTGAACTGAACCTGCAGGCCAAACTGCTCCGGTTCTTGCAAAGCGGTACGGTTCAGAAAGTGGGCAGTGACTCCCTCAAGAAGGTGGATGTGCGCATTGTCTGTGCCACCAACCGGGATCCGCTTGAGGAAGTTGAAGCGGGCCGTTTCAGAGAAGATCTCTACTACCGGCTTCACGTCCTGCCGATCGGGCTTCCGCCGCTTCGATCCCGCGGCACCGACGTTCTCGAACTCGCGAAGCACTTTCTGACCCAGTTTGCCAAGGAAGAGGGCAAGGATTTCGAAGGCTTCTCAGTCGACGCAGAAGAAACGCTGTTGGCGCATACCTGGCCAGGCAATGTTCGTGAAATGCAGAATACCATCAGGAATCTCGTTGTCCTGAACGAAGGTCCGGTGGTTGAGGCCGACATGTTGTCGACATTACAAGGCCGCGCACCTACACCAAGGCCGCAGGCAGGTGCGCTTCATCATCAACCCACCGCACCGTTAGTCGGGGGTGCGAGTGCGCCCATGGCGAGCCCCGTAAGCTGGCCCTCAATCACGCTTTCCATCGGCGAGCCCTTCGACAAGCTTGAACGGCAGATTATCGAGGCAACAATCGACGCCTGTGGCGGGAGCTTGCCAAAGACCGCACGCATCCTTCAGGTCAGCCCTTCAACCCTTTACCGCAAGAAAGAGATCTGGGCTGAACAGGACAAGGTGCCAGGCTCGGAAAGCGAACCTTCTGCCGAAGACAGCTGAGGCTGAGCGAGGTGTGGCTGAGTTAGCCTGTTCCGCTCATCAGTGCCTCCGCGATCCCGATCGTCGCGACATGCGATGTCACCGGCAATTCACCACGTAACATGGCCTTCTTGAGCTCTTTTCGTCGCAGCGTAGTCAAAACGGTTTCTTCCAGATCGTTTGAGCGCGCTTCCGCCAGTTTGATTACATTCTTGGCGACAAAAACGTGCGCCTTCGCAATCCTCTGGTTGCCATGAAGAATGAGTTCGGGTCCTGCCATCCAGCGCCCGCCGCCATATCCGGTTTCTTCGAGCAGTTCGCGCCTTGCGGAAAATTCGGGATCTTCTGCGGTTTCGATCTGACCGCCCGGCAAGGTCAGGCATTGCTGGCCAACCCCGTGTTTATACTGTCGAAGCAGCAGAACCTCGTCCTGTTCAGTAACGGCATAAACGGTGGCGAAGGACGGCAGATCGATCCTGAAATAGTCGTCGACGATTGCGTTGTCCGGCAAACGGATCGCTTGCCGGACAACGCGCAAACGTGCACCGGAATCATAGACGGTGTCACTTCTGATGACGGACCACGGAGCAAGGTCTGAGTCAGCAGCCAACTGGGGTTTCATGTCAGGACTCCAGAACCAGGCGAGGCGCAACCTCCGACATCCGGCGCTTTTCGTAGCTCAGCAATTGACTGACATCGCTTGCCCCGGCGACCGTCGACCAGATATTGGAGTCCAGAAACGCATTGCAGAGAGGTTTGGCGAAACCTTCCGCCGCTGCCTCGCTCAAATACCCGATGACGCGGGCCGACTTGTGGCGTCTGAGGATGTGGTCCTGCACCATCGCAGTCGAGTAGGAAGCGGGCATGATGAGGAGACTTGTCTCTGTGTCCTTGCAGATCGAGTGATCTGGAAAGCGCATCCTCACCGCCTTGATGACTTCATCAAGTTCCCGGTGTTCCCGTTCCCATGCCAGGTAAGCCCGTTTCGCACTGCGGCCGGCCCGTGTGCCGGCAAGGCAGACACGAAGTGTCGCCGGACCGTTGTCGATCAGCGGTGCCTGCTTGAACGGGTATCGGGAACTCAGCACGACCTTGGCAAGAAACTCGAACAGATCGTCGGAAAAGCAGTGCTCGTGGCGGATCAGAACGTCGTCTTTGCACCAGAGCTCTGTCCCGGCCGACGCGAAGGTTCCCGCAAACGAGCGCAAAACGCTCGCCGGCACCCTGGATGCAATTTCGGCGTAGTTCAGGTTGGACAAAAGATAGCACAGTCGCTGATCCGCGAAATCTCTCAGATATGTTGCAAAGGCTGGTGCCATCTGTCCTTGATGCGCATCGAAAAGCACGTTCAGATCGAACAGAAAGACATCCGGACGCGAGGAACCCGACACCGTTGACAAAGGTCCGGTGACTTCACCGATCGGCGCAATATGAGCGTTTGAAAACATGTTGTGTCTCCTTTGAAAAGCAAGCTGAGGAGACCCTTGCAAACCCACTGCCAAATGAGACATCTGGCAAGAAGTTTGAATTTTCAATGGGTTGGCAGACTTTGCTGAAATTGCAAAATCAGCAGGACCGGCACGTCTTCGCGAAATGAAAAGTCTGTCTTCCGAATTCGGAAAGGTTTGCCGTCAGCGGTGGGGAACTCACTTCGATGCTTTAATAATAGGTGCTCATCCGCGCGGTCGCGTGGGCTGCTCGTTGCCTGGCGCTTGGGGCCGTTTTCAGAAATGCAATTGCAACCACGAAAACTGGATAACTCATTTTCAATTTGGCAAAGAAATTCCACGAGTGCAAATCCAGAACTTTTATAAGCATATGAATTATATGCTTTTTTTGAAGTTTTCGTCGATTGGCACACCGCTTGTTTCTAAGGATCCCAGACATTCGAAACTGGGAGTTCACAGATATGAACATGGTCGTCGGTCGCCTCGAAGAGGTTCAAAAAGCAGATCCAATTCAACTGCGTCTCTTTGAGCGCAAGAAAGCAATCAGTGTCGTCGGGCTGGGTTATGTCGGTGCCGTTTCTCTTGCGTGCCTGAGCGATCTCGGTCACCAGGTCGTGGGGACCGACATCGATGAGCACAAAGTGGATTCCATCGCGTGGGGACAGAGCCCCTTTCATGAGGACCGGCTGAGTGAGCTTCTGACCAAGGGTGTGTCGGAAGACCTGCTGCATGCAACGACCGACCTGAGACGTGCCGTTCACGAGACCGACGTCACATTTGTATCGGTGGGTACGCCGACCAGCGAGGACGGCGGATGCGACACCAGTGCGATCGAGGCCGTCGCCCGTGGTATCGGTGAAGCTTTGGCGGAGAAGGACGGATTTCACATCATTGTTCTTCGGTGCTCCGTTCCTCCCGGAACAACTCTGAACATCATGAAGCCGATACTTGAGCGCCATTCAAACAAGGTGGCAGGTCAGGACTTCGGTATTTGCTTCAATCCGGAATTCTTGAGGGAAGGAACGGCAATTGCAGATTTCCATGCACCGCCGAAAACGGTCATTGGCGTAACCGACCCCCGTACGGCGGCGGTTCTGGCCGATATCTACAGGCCCGTGGACGAAAACCCGATCGTCACCACCGTGGAAGTTGCAGAACTCGTCAAGTATGTCGACAACGTTTGGCACGCCGCAAAGGTATGCTTTGCCAACGAGGTCGGCCGTCTTTGCAAGCCGATGGGTATCGACAGCCATGCCGTGATGGACATCTTTGTCCAGGACACCAAACTCAACCTCTCGCCCTACTACCTGAAACCGGGCTTTGCCTTCGGCGGGTCTTGCCTGCCCAAGGAGGTGCGCGCCGTAACCCATCTGGCGGAGAAGCTTGGCGTTGCGACGCCGATGATGGATGCGCTGACACCGTCCAACGAAAGGCAGATCGACCTTGCCGTCGAAATGGTCCGCAAGACCGGTGCAAGGAAAGTGGCCGTCCTCGGTGTCGCCTTCAAACCCGGAACGGATGATCTGCGCGAGAGTCCGACCCTGGAAGTGATCTCAGCGTTGCGGCAAGAAGGCATAGAAGTCACCGCCTACGATCCGGCAATCCAGCCAGGGCCGCATATCGAGCAGCAGTTCGAGTACATGCGCTATGCAGCGCCTCATCTGAAGAATGTGGTCGACGGTCTTGGATCGTTCATGAGGGAAACACCGGAAGAAGCCATCGGCGAGGCGGACACCATTCTCATTACACAGAAGCTACCCGGGCTCCGGAGTGTGCTCAGGTCGAAGAAGGAGGAAGTAACGGTTGTGGATCTGGTCCGCATTTCAGCCGAAGTCCCAACCTCCCAGTATATCGGCATTGGCTGGTAGACCCGCACACTCTCGTCCGCTTCCCCTCCGCTCCATCGACGCCCAGGAGGGGAAGCGGACAACTCGACCTGGTTCGAGCACGTCCGCGCAATTGGCGCGATGTCAGGACGAAACGATTTTCGAATTTGTTGACGCAAGGAAAGACACAGGCTGGCGGACTATACGCTCCCGCGAAAGCGCTGTGTCCTAAGGCCTGTGCCGGAGTGTGCTCGGGACGGGCAGATTGATCGGCAGGGTCCTTGAAGAATCGCGCGGGCGCAAACCATGGCGAGCCTCTAACTTTGCTCTTGAACCCGTCAGGTTCGGCAACTTGAGTTGCCAGTCGGTAGCCTAGTTGGTCAAAAGCGTAAACTTCTGTTACGCATTTGCGTATAAGTCGTAAATAATATTTACGATATTTATTTTATTTTATTTGATTGGCAGAAAATTTTGCTTTTGAAGACTGCATAATATATTTTTATTTCTGTGAGTATTTGGGATTGTACTTACAAAAATCTGACTTCGCCCGAAAGTCGACCGGGTCACGAGTGCGGAAAAATGTGCAAAACGCTTCAGAATAAGCTGGGTGGCGCCAAGCCATGAAGGTGGAAGCCAATATCGGGCGGTCCACACGGCGTGGCTATAGCGTGCACAGGGCAGGCCTAGTTGGGTTTGTTGTCAGACGCATGTGGAATATGCGTCCAGATCGCCGAAATATCCTCGCGCATGCGTTTGTGAACCGCGCTCAGAAGCGCGTCACGCGTCTCTTCCGGAAGAGCGGAGAGCGCATCTTGGATGTCATGGACAGCCTGGACATCGGGGGAAGGACCGGCGGCATCAATCTTGGAAATCAAAGGATGCTCGGAACCCAGGATCTCGCTGCCGACGCTGGCGAGGGCAGAGATGAATTGTCTATTTGCCGTGTCTTGCATCTTCAGTGCCTTCCGATCCGGTCTCAATTGAAGCTCAAGATGTAGGAAATTCAGATGTCGGGTCAATTGCAGGAAATAGGTGACCTTCTCCGCCGGCGCCTGTTTGTCGTTCAGCAGCTTGCTGCCGCCAACGCCGAACAGCATCGGCTTTTGCAGCTATCCGGCGGATCGGAATTTTTGATCCTGAAAACGATCGAAGAGCAGAAGGAAGACGCATGGCAAAATCCGGCGACGCCGGATCTGGAGGCCAACGCTGCCTTGCTGGATGAGTTGAACGCAAAGCTCGAGCAAATCGACAAATTGTTGGAAGAAGCAAACATGAAGGGGAAACGTCATGAATGAGCAAACTTCGAAAGGGCTTTCGGCGTTCGAACTTCTTGCAATGACCTGGTCTTTGGGGGACGAGCCGGTTCGTTCGATCTTTTGTCGCGACGGAAATTTCGCGGCATTCCTGTTGTCGTCAGGCAAAATCGCAATCGTTCGAACCTCCGACGCGGAGTCACCCGGCAGGCGGACAACAATCGATGAGGCGACGGGAAGAGCCGCCATTCGCCCACGCAGCGTAGACCCGATCCCGGCGACGATTTTGGACGTTTCTGCGCTTACTCAGCTTCCGATCACCCGTTTCGGGGCGCAGGGGTTTGCCGCTGCCTGCAAAGACGGAACCGTGCGGCAGGCAACACCGCGCGGACTTGTCATCGAACGGGTGTCCTCGGGAAGCGGTCCTATAACCGCCTTCAATGGAGACCGGATTGGAGCCCGACTGACGTTTGCGCGCGCGAACGAGGTGTTCGTGACAGGAACGGAAAGTGACGCGCAGCAGATTTCAGTGACGCTGGATCACCCCGTCTCATGCCTTTCGGAACTTGCCGAAAACGGAAAGATTGCCGCTTGGGGAAATGGGAGGGTGTCGATCCTGGAAGTCTCAAGTGATCTCAAACGTCTCTGGAGTTCTGAATGCACCGGTGATGTCGGGTCGATGAACTGGAATGCGCAAGGAACGCACCTGGCCTGTGGCTGCGTGGACAAAGCCCTTTTGACGATCGATTGCGTTGAGAAATCTGTGCACCGGATCGAGAACTTCCCAGCAGAAGTCCGCAATGCCGAGTTCAACGAAACAGCCGGTGCGCTCGTCGCATCCGGCGCATTCCGGCTCGTGGGTTGGAAAGAAAGGGATCTGCCTGAAGCGGGCAATCCGGGGACGCCCTTGTCTTCCGGCAAAGCCGGATTTGTGCTGTTGGAAGCCATCGCCTCGCATCCGACAAAGGCGTTGGTCGCAGCAGGCTACGAAAGCGGAATGATCGCGCTCACCAGCATTGGTGAACAGGATGAACTCCTTTTGAGAAATGAATCAAACAAGGCGATCATCTCGATGAGTTGGTCGCCGGACGGCGAGAACCTGGCCGTTGGCGATGCGGCAGGAGAGTGCAGCATCGTGAATTTTCCGGAACAAATGTTCAAATAAAACCAAGGAGGAAAAAATGCAGGATCAAAAGAAGAAACTGACCCCTGAAGAAGAAAGCAAAGACGAGTTTTTCAAAAGGGTTTCGGAGATCTCCGAGGAAATGATCGAAGTGCACGGCAAGGATTTTGCCATGGGCACGCTCGTGATGGCTGCTCAGTGGATCGCCCGCGGCGATGCCGAAGGAAGTGCGGAAAGCCGGCACTAGGTTCCCGTACCCTAGGGTCAGGTCCCTAGACGGTACCGGTATCGGCCCTGGAACAAACAAACGGTTCCTTGGAGACCGTCCGCCGCCAATGCTCGACCGTGATTTCGCTGATAGCGGATGCGGAAACGGCGAGTGAGTTGGCTTGTTGAAACTGGGCCGGTTGTTGACTGAGGGTTTTCAGATCTCTCGACAACCGTTCCTGCAAAACGCTCGAATATCCGCACATCTCTTGCAGCCGTAGCGTCACGAATTCAAGGCAGTCCAGTGTGTCCCGGAACTGCGTGCTGCCTGCACTAGCGCCTTCCGATCTCGAATGTCTGACAAATGAGGTATGCGCAGCGGTTCCCAGTATTGCCAAAGTGTCCCGGCGCCAATCGGAATAGTCGCCGTGCTGTCCGAAATCCAGCCCCACTTCATAAAGCCGATCAGCGACAACACGAAATGCGCGGCCACCTGCGATATGCCGCCGCCAGAACTCGTTTGCTTCTTCCGTCGTGCCGCAGGAAGTGAACCGTTGCGCGAGACGTCTGCGGACCAGGAAGGCAAGCGCCATGTCGGCATCTTCCGAGATCGAACGCGCGATCTGCATGGACGGAATCAAGAGGTCGGCCAGAAACAGCGTTCGAATTCCATCGAGTTGCTCCATGAGCCGAAAAGTGACGGCTTGCAAACTTGACCACTGCGCCCGATCAAGTCGCGTGTTCGGCAAGGAAGGAATGCAATTCGCTGCGGCGTTTAGTGACGCAATCCAGATGACGGCCTGATCGAAAAGAAGAAACGTATCTATTGGTACGCTGCTGTCTTCTTCTTTTGGAAAGTCGGCAACGCGAAATCCCCTTAGTGAACCGACGGTCTGAAGCCATGAGCTTTCAAGATCCAGTCCTTGGGCAGACCACATTTGCTGGGTGCGGGCAATGAGTTGCGGCGACGCTCCCGGATAGCAGCTAATGAACGATGGTCTCTCGAGCTTCATGGTGTACAGACGTGGCGCCTATGAAATTTCAAACCAGGCAAGTAACGCTCCGGCCTGCTTACTGTGTCAGTGCTTTGTCTTAGTTATTTCTACGTTGTTCTGCTCAGAAGACAATCAAAATCAGAAATCAAATAGATTTTTTTGGTGACTGTAAAAGATGTGCATCGGTTTGTTCGGAAATTTATGTAAAGGCCTGTAAAGTTTCTGAACATTTTTACAGTGTTCGATTTTGCCGTCTGGAGCTTTCAGGGCTGATTATTTGCGGCAACAGGATTTTTTCAAAAATAATATTTCGAAATAAAACAGAGACTTAAGCGAAAATACGTACGGAAATTTTCGTAGAAATGGGCTCCATTTCCAAAACTGGTCTCATCCTTGCAATTCCTTCTGCACAAAACAGCCCTCCTGTTCACCAGGGGGCACAAAGAACGAAGGAATAGGGAGGTTCAGCGCCGAAAAGCCGGCAACCGGCATTCTTGGCGCTAATCCACGGGGACGCGCAGTTCTGCGTGAATCTACTCAACCTTTGCCGTCATCAGTCCGATCCCGTGCGGGAGGAGCGCGTTACCTCAAGCCTCCGCATGTTTCGGATCGGATAGTCAGGCAGCTGTCTGCTGCCATCCACGGACCGGTTTACCGGTCAGAGCTTAGGAGGCTCCAGGAATGGCAATTACGTTGAACAAGATTACCTCTCAGCGGGGAATCTCAGTGGGCGAGGCCACCAAGAAAATTTCTGACCTCGGCTGGAATCCTACCTATGTGCAGGAAGCCGCAACATTCCCGACAGACTACAAGATCACCAAGGCTCCGCGCGATCCGATGAAGCAGGTGCTTCGGTCCTACTTCCCGATGGAGGAAGAAAAGGACAATCGGGTCTACGGCGCTCTGGATGCTGCCCTGCGCGGTGACATGTTCCGCAATGTGGAGCCGCGCTGGATCGAGTGGATGAAGCTCTTCCTTGCGATCATTCCTTTCCCGGAAATTTCGGCTGCTCGGTCTATGGCCATGGTCGCACGCCTGGCTCCCGGCGAAGATCTTCGCACCGGCTTCACCATGCAGATGGTCGATGAGTTCCGTCACTCCACAATCCAGATGAACCTGAAAAAGTGGTACATGGAAAACTATATCGATCCGGCAGGGTTCGATATCACTGAAGAAGCATTCGGCAAGTGTTACGCCACGACGATCGGGCGCCAGTTCGGTGAAGGTTTCATTACCGGCGACACAATGACCGCCGCCTGCATGTACCTGACGGTTGTTGCTGAGACCGCGTTCACCAACACGCTGTTTGTCGCGATGCCGTCCGAAGCTGCCAGAAACGGCGACTACGCACTGCCGACTGTCTTCCTGTCCGTTCAGTCGGACGAAAGCCGCCACATCGGCAACGGTCACTCGCTGCTGATGGCAGCTCTGAAGGAGCCGGAGAACCACCTGCTTCTGGAGCGCGACCTGCGGTATGCCTTCTGGCAGAACCACGCCATTGTCGATGCGGCCATCGGAACGTTCATCGAATACGGCACCACCAACCGCGACAAGGAAAAAGAGTCCTACGCGGAAATGTGGCACCGCTGGATCTTCGAGGACTACTACCGGACCTACATGCTGCCGCTTGAGAAGTATGGTGTAAAGATCCATCACGACGACGTCCAGGAAGCCTGGAAGCGCATCACCGACAAGAAATACGTCCACAAGGTCGCTCAGTTCTTCGCTGTCGGCTGGCCGGTGAATTTCTGGCGGATCGAAGCCCAGACGGAAAAAGACTTCGAGTGGTTCGAGCACAAGTATCCGGGCTGGTACGCCGAGTTCGGTGATTTCTGGAAGTGGTACGACAAGCTCAGCAAGCCGGGTGAAAAGGTCATCACCTTCAACGAAGAGACCGGATATGTTTATCCGCATCGTTGCTGGTCCTGCCTGGTTCCGTGCCTCATTCGCGAAGACATGGTGATCGATCAGATCGACGGCAAATGGCACACATTCGCTCACGAACTGGACCGTTGGACCGCTGTCGAAGCTTTCTCTGACGAGTATCAGGGTCGCCCGACACCTGCGATGGGCAAATTCTCCGGCAAGCGTGAATGGGAAACCGTTTACGACGGCTGGGACCTGGCCGATGCCATCAAGGATCTCAACTTCGTTCGCGACGACGGCGAAACCCTGGTGCCGCAGCCGCACCTGCGTTTCGACGACAAGGAACAGTGGAAGCTTGAGCACGTCCGTGGCCATCAGCTGGCTTCGCCGCTCAACGCATTGCGGGCAATGTCCGACGCCGATCGTGATGCTCACGTCGCTGAGTACCGCAAGGGCTTCACCATCAATCCCTGCAACTAAGACACGTGCGGAGGCCAGCAATGGCCTCCGCTCTCCTGCGCCGTTGAACACGTCACGGCACTTTGGAATATGGAGATTGAGCTGATGTCAGAAACCTACAATGTCCGACTGGAACCCGTAGGTGTGGAATTCGAAGTCGAAGAGAATGAAACCATTCTCGACGCTGCGTTTCGTCAGGGAATAGCGCTGCCGCATGGCTGCAAGGAAGGCCAGTGTTCGGCATGCAAATGTGTGCAGCTCGACGGCGAAAGCGAGATGCTCAAATATTCGACCTTTGCGTTGAATGACATGGAGCGCGACAGCGGCCACGTTTTAATGTGCCGCACGTTGGCCTACAGCGATATTGAAATTGAATTGCTGAATTACGACGAAGAGGTTCTCTCCAAGTCGATACCCGTCAAAGAGTATTCCGGCGAGATCGTCGATTTCCAAAAACTGACGCATGATATCCGCGGCGTCCAGATCAAACTGCATGCGCCGCTCAAGTTCTGGGCCGGGCAGTATGTCGACATCACGGTCACCACGGAAGCGGGGGAGACGATTACACGCTCGTTCTCCATGGCAAATCCGCCGAGCGAAACCGAAAACCTCTCGTTCATCATCAAAAAGTATCCGAACGGAAAATTCTCAAGCGAACTCGACGAAGGCGGGATCAAAGCCGGAGCAAGGGTCGAGATCACAGGACCCTACGGAATGTGCTTCCGCCGAGAAGGACGAGACGGACCGCTAGTCCTGGTCGGGGCAGGGTCCGGAATGTCGCCGGTTTGGTCGATCCTTAACGATCATCTCGCCAGCGGCGAATACCGTCCGGTCTATTTCTTCTATGGCGCCCGCACCAGGAACGACCTTTTCAAGCTGGAAGAGATTGCGCAAATCACGGACGCAAATCCCAACGTCAATTTCATTCCCGTTCTCAGCCATGCCGAAGACGACGGCACCTGGTCTGGCGAGCGTGGCTTCGTTCATGAGTGCGTCGACCGCCATCTGAAAGAGTTGGGAATTGATGGCGACGGCGACGTTTATGCCTGTGGCCCGCCGCCGATGATCGACGCGCTGACCCCTGTGCTCTTCATGCACGACTTCGATACCGAGCGCGTTTTCTTCGACAAGTTCACTCCAACTTCCGGTTCATCGGCCCACTGATCTTCCGGGCTGATCGCTAGTTGAAGGACCCATCCAGGGAGGAATATTTCGATGGTTGCAACATCAAGTTCAGTCGGATCCGGTGCCGCCGGCGCGGCGACATTCGTCGGTTCGAACAGCAGGAAATACAACTATTTCGAACCGCGCGGGAAACGGGCAACGCACTATGAAGACGTCACTGTCGATGTGCAGCCCGATCCGGAACGCTACCTGATCCAGGACTGGATCATCGAGTTCGAGGGCGGCAAGGGCGGCGGTGCCTACCAGAAGGACAACACCGCAGCACTCAGCTCGAACTGGCACGCGTTCAGGGCTCCTGACCAGGAATGGGAAAGGACCCATTACCAGCGACAGTCCAAGATCGTGACAATGGTTCAAAACGTCATTTCGAACGCTCGCAAAGCAGGCGCTCCTGCGGCTTTTGATCAGACGTGGTGCCGTGTTCTGCAGGCACATCTTGGTGCCTGGAAGCACGCTGAATTCGGCCTCGGCACGTCGCTGATGCAGGCGCAGCGCTACGGCTACACGCAAATGATCAATAATGCGACGCTGACCAACTCCAGCTACAAGCTCCGCCTTGCCCAGGACATCACCCTGTATCTCGCCGAGATCGGCATGGATATCGAGGGTTGGGACGACAACCTGGGCAAAAAGAACTGGCTTGAGGACCCGATCTGGCAGCCGACCCGTGAGGCGGTCGAAGCGATCATGGGGAGCGAGGACTATCTGGAGCAGTACTTCGCGATCAACATCGTCTTTGAACCTCTTGTCGGCGAACTCATCCGGTCAGGCTTCTTCATGCAGGTAGCGGCCGCCAACAACGACTTCATCACACCTCCGGTCATTTCGGCCGCTGAAGCAGACTACGAGCGCAATCTCGCCAACGCGATCGACCTGATGTTCCTGCTCGCCAACGACGAGAAGCACGCGGCTCACAACAGGAAACTGTTCCAGTCTTGGGTCGCCAAGCATGGCGCCCTTGCCGACAAGGCCGTTCAGAACCTGCAGCCGATCTGGTCGCAACCCCATTCAAAACCGGTCGCGTTTGAAGACGTAAGAGCCGTTTCGCATGAGCGCGTCGATCAGATCCTCGGCGAACTCGGCCTTAGCCGTTAATCAAAGGAGTTTTCATTATGTCGAATATTGCAAGGGACTCGTCCAAGCAGAACATTTTCAAATCGATGGACGAGATCAAGTTCGAGCAGACGATCTCGCATCAGTGCGGCGTCACAATGAACGATAGCGTGGAAGCACGCGCCATCGCCGAGTTCATGGGCGAAGACCCGAAAGTCACCGTGACCTACAACCCGGCAACGATCCGGATCGACGGCGAAGGCAAGCTGATCTTCAAGATGGATGAAATCAGCGAATACCTCGGCCGCGAGATGACCGCCGAGATCTTTGAAGTCAACACGTCTACCCACTATGGCCGGATGGTTCGTGTCGACGACAACACGGTGGTGTTGTTCGGAAACATGGACGAGGTCTTCGAATACATCGAGTGAGGCAATTGCCGCGTGCGGCGGTGAGCCTCCGCAGCACACGGCTCCCCAACGTGTCTTGAAACAACGCAAAATGACGGAGGAGCATGATGTATAGGACCAAAGACGGCAAAGAGATTTTTGTTCTCGACGGCCATACGCATTTTTGGGACGGGAGCCCGGAAAACCAGGCCAATATCCACGGTAAGCAATTCATCGATTGCTTTTACGCCTATCACACCAACCTGAGCCCAGCCGAGGAGCTTTGGGAAAAGAGCAAGTTTGAAAAATATTCCGCTGATGACGTTTACCGGGATCTCTTCATTGATGGTCCGGATGACATGGCGATCATTCAGTCGACCTATCTGAATGATTTTTACAAGAACGGCTTTTCCAGCATCGAGCGTAGCTCCGAGATGGCATCCCGTCACCCCGAGCGGTTCATCGTCAATGGCACGTTCGACCCGCGCGACGGCGAAAAGGCGCTGGAATACATCCACTACATGAAGGAGAACTTCGATATTCAGGGTGTGAAAATGTACACCGCTGAATGGAACGGCGACAGCAAGGGCTGGGCGTTGAACGACCCGTCCGCCTACAAGTGCTTTGAGCTTTGCGACAAGCTCGGGATCCGGAACATTCATGTTCACAAGGGTCCGACAATCATCCCGCTGAACAAAGATGCTTTCGACGTTCATGATGTCGATCACGCGGCCACCGACTTCCAGAACCTGAACTGGATTATCGAGCATTGCGGGCTCCCGCGACTGGATGATTTCTGCTGGATCGCGACCCAGGAAACGAATGTTTACGCGGGCCTTGCGGTCGCAATCCCGTTCATTCATTCGCGCCCCAGATACTTCGGTGAGGTGATTGCGGAATTGCTCTGGTGGGTCGGCGAAGACAAGCTTTTGTTCGGTTCGGATTACGCGATCTGGACACCTGCTTGGATTGTCGATCAGTTCTGGAACTATCAGATCCCCGAGGACATCTCAGCGGAACGAGGCGGCGTCCAGCTCACGGACGAAGTCAAGGAAAAGATCCTTGGCCTCAACGCCGCCAAACTCTACGGCATCGACGTGGAAGCCAAACTCAAGCAATTGAGTGCTTCGCCGATCCAAGTTGCTGCGGAGTGAGGCGATGCTGAACGAAATTCAACAATCCGAATTGGCGACGGCGGTCTGGGACCAGCTTGAAAACGTCTCCGATCCGGAACTCGACGAGCCCATTACAGACATGGGATTTGTCGAACGAGTTGAGGTCTTCGCTTCGGAAATGGTGGAAGTCGACTTTCGGCTTCCTACCTACTGGTGCTCTCCAAACTTCGCTTTTCTGATGGCATTTGGCATCCGGCAGGAAGTCGAAAAACTGAGCTGGGTGCGCGAAGTCACCGTCACGCTCATGGATCACTGCTTCGACGAGCAGGTGAATGCGGGTGTCAACGGCAGTGGCAGTTTTGATGAGGTCTTTTCCAAGTACTCCAACGGGGAAGAACTGGAAAACGTCAAGCTCAAGTTTCTTGAGAAGGCTTTCATACGCCGGCAGGAAACCGTTCTGCTCGCATTGCAGGAAGCGGGATACTCAGCTGAGTCAATCGTCACAATGAAGCTGAGTGAATTCGATCGTATTGAATTCAAGGGCGAAGAAGAAACCAAACAAAAGCCGCGTTACCGGTCGCTGTTGATCTCGCGCGAGCTGGCGTCTGGGCCGGATGATCTTGCCTTTGTGACCTGGAGCGGAAAGCGGATCGAACCCTTCAACCTGCGTCAGCATCTCAGCGAGTTGCGATCGGTGCGGATCAACATGGAGTTCAACGGTGCGCTTTGCCGCGGCCTGAGCATGAGCCGTTACAAGGAAGTCGAAATCGGCGCCGACGGCCCCACCTTGGTGGACTTCATCCAAGGACGAGTAACCCCCAGAAATGTCGAGTCTGCCTAGAGCCAGGCAAGGCTGAATGCGCCGTATGCGGCGTCAATTAATCGAGGAGACAGATGATGGCTAAGCTACTCATCCACAATGGAAGTGCGCGCGCTGCCCTGGCAAAAGGTGTCGCGAAACTGGCTGCCGCGGTTGAGCCGACCCTTGGACCCAAGGGCCTCAACGCCATGATTGACCGCCCGGTCGGAACACCGATTGTGTCCAGGGATGGCGTGACGATCGCGTCTGAAATCGAACTGACAGACAGGTTCGAAAACATGGGCGCTCAAGTCGTTCGCGAAGTGTCCATGCAAACAAACGAGGTTGCCGGTGACGGGACAACGACAGCCATCGTGCTGGCGAACGCGTTGATTCAGAAAGGCGTTGAGATCACCTCCAACGGTGTGAAGCCTGTCGATCTTTGCAAGGGTATTGAACTGGCAGTCTCGAAAATCATCGACGGGCTCGACGAGTCCTCCAGGTCTTGTGAAGAAAACCCGGAATATCTTAAGGCTGTCGCGCGGGTTTCCGCGTCTGATCCCGAGTTGGGCGCTCTTGTCGCCGAGGCGTTTGAGCGTGTCGGTAACAACGGCATCATCTCCGCCGATTTCGGTGTGACCATCGATACAACGCTGGAGATCATTGAGGGGATTTCGTTCGACCGCGGCTACATCTCGCATCACATGGTGACCGATCAGGAGCAGATGGAAGCTGTTCTTGATAACCCGTTGATATTGATGACGGATCACAAAATCCCAACGCCAGACGTGTTGTTTGAGGCTCGGGAAATTGCAAGGTCCGAAGGCCGCCCGCTGCTCATAATTGCGGAGGAGATCGCCCCTGAAGTCGTTATCAGCCTGCTGGAAGACGGCGGACCCGGGAAATACCTGATCGTCCACCCGCCCGAATACGGGCACTGGCGATCCGCGATGATGGACGACCTGGCAATCCTCACCGGAGGTGAAGTGATCTCCAAGGGGCTTGGCAAAAAGGTCCAGGACGTTTCGCTCAAGCAACTTGGCGGCGCCAAAAAAGTGAAAGTGTCTGCATCGCTGACGAGCATCATCCAGGGCGAGGGGGACCCGAACCTCGTCGCGGCGCGCCGGACCCAGGTCCAGCGGCAGATTGACGTCGCACCACCCAACATCGAGCAGGACAAGCTGCGTGAACGTTTGTCCAAGCTGACGGGTGGCACAGCGGTGATCTATGCCGGCGGGTTCACACCGGTCGAGCAGAAGCGGAAGATCCAGTTGATCGACGACGCTTTGTCAGCTGTCAGGGCAGCCTCCGAAGACGGCGTTGTTGCCGGCGGCGGTACGGCACTGGCTCAAATCGACTGGGTCTTGAAAGATCTTGCGTCGGAAAACGAAGCAGACGTGCGGGCCGGTGTGGATCTCGTCCGCTCCGTATTGACACGGCCCGTTGCAAGGATTGCCAGCAATGCCGGCGCGGATCCCGACTCCGTCGTTGCGTCTGTCACCTCGGCTGCCCCCGGACAAGGGTTCAATGCGGCGATCGGTGAGTTTCAGGACATGTTCGAAGCTGGCGTCATTGACCCGGTTCGGGTGACCGCAAGTGCGCTTGTGAACGCAACCTCGGTCGCGACCCTGATCCTGACCACCGAAACGCTGATCGGCGATCTGGAAGAAGGTGAAGCCGATCCGACCGCCGGTCCTGCCTGGGGCGGTGGCGCGGAAGATCTGGGGCGTCCCTGACAAAGAAATGAAGGCGCATGCGCCGTGTGCGCCGGCTATCGCGAAAAGCAGACTTGAGAATAGGAGAGAGCCATGACAACACAGAAACTTTCAGGAAAGAACGCGATCGTTTCCGGTGGATCACGGGGCATTGGACGAGGTATTGCGCTGGCCTTGGCGGCTGAAGGCGCCAATGTTGCCTTTTGCCATTTCAAAGATGACGCAAAAGCAGCTGAGACCGTCAGGGCGATTGAGGCCCTGGGTCGAAAGGCTTACGCCGCCGAATGCGACGTGTCTTCCGTTTCCGCGATACGTGATTTCTATGCCAACGCGAAAGCGGCCTTGGGGGATATTGATATCCTGGTCAACAATGCCGGACACAATATCACCGAGGCATTTCAGGATATCAGCGAGGACAGCTTTGATCGCATGCTGGACGTGCACGTGAAGGGAACGTTCTTCATGGCCCAGACAGCCTATCGTGACATGGTGAAGCGTGGCAGCGGGCGGATCATAAACATTACCTCGCAACTGGCTTACAAAGGGGCGCCGACATTGACGCACTATTGTGCCGCCAAGGGTGCAAATGCGACCTTGACCCGCGCGCTTGCCCTCGAGTCCGCTGGAACCGGCGTGCTTGTCAATGCAGTTGCGCCAGGTGTGACAAACACCGATCTCCTCACACCGCTTTCCGACGAATTGTTGGATACGTTGAAGGCCGCCATTCCTCTGGACAGGTTTGCCGAAGTTGAAGAGATTGCTCCGGCCGTGGTGCTGCTTGCTACGCCCGAAGGAAGCTTCTTCCATGGAAGCTGCATATCACCGAATGGTGGTGAGGTGATGTTCTAGTTTCCTGCTGGATCGGATTAAAGGCTTTGCCTTTGTCGGCCGGTTCTGCGCGCGAACCCGAATTGCCAAACCTTCGCACAAAGAACTCGGCACTCCGGAGGCGGCCACGAAATAGCTCACTTCATGGGAAGTGATCTTAAAAAAGTCAGGAAATTGATTGGGCGGCGAAGCAAGATGTTTTCGCCGCCCATAATTTTTTGGCCCTTGTTCCGCCCTGGGGATTTCGAATCCACGTGAGACGCGTTTCAGGAACAGTACGGGAGCGCTATTTCCCCCGATCGAGTCCGTACAACTTTATCTTCCGGTAGAGCGTTGGCCTTGAAATACCGAGTGAGGTAGCGACTTTGGACAGGTTTCCGTTTTCAAGTTCGATTGCCCGCTGGATCGCGATGGATTCAATGTTGTCGAGATTGAGCTGATCGGCGGAGACCGCAGCGCGACCCGCTGGCAATATCAGGTCATCGTCCGGTGACGTGATGTCGGAGGGAAGATCCCACATTGAGACCCGCTCGCTTTTTGACAAGAGGCAAAGTCGCTCGATCGTGTTTCGGAGTTCCCGGACATTTCCCGGCCACCGATAGGTGCTCAGTGCTGTTCTTGCGCTTTCGTCGAAAATGAGGGGAGGTCGCTCGAATTTCTTCGACAAAAGCCTGTTGAACTGCTCGATCAGCAAGTGAATGTCGTTCCCTCGTTCCCTAAGGGGTGGAACTTCGATGACAATTGCGCTGATCCGGTAAAAGAGATCACGGCGGAAAGTGCCTTCCTCGATATCGTTGCGCAGATTCCGATTGGTCATGGCAACCAGTTGGACATCAATCGCACGGCGGGTGTTGCATCCGATGCGATAGACCGCGCGCTGCTCGAGCGTTCTGAGCAAGTAAGACTGTAATTCAAGCGGCATGTCGCCAATCTCGTCGAGGCAAATCACGCCGCCATTGGCCAATTCAAACTTGCCGACCTTTCCTTCCCGCAAGGCCCCGGTGAAAGCACCGGCCACGTGGCCAAACAGTTCGCCGCCGATCAAATCGCCGGAAATAGCGGCACAATTAACTGCAACATAAGGAGCATTTTTCCGTTTGTGGTGACTGTGAATCAAACGGGCGAAGAGTTCCTTGCCGACCCCGGTTTCACCCTGGACAAGCACAGTCACGTTAGCTTCCGCTGCCCGGCGCGCAAAGTCCATCGCCTCGAGCATTTTCGGACATTCGCCAACAATTTCGATTTCATCTTCTTCGACCCCGGATCGAGCCGGGATCTTCATGCTCTGGCGTCTTGGCGAGGCACTCCGGGGTGCAGTCTCACCGGGCAAGATGAGAACGGCGCCGCGCGTTTCCCCCCCCGACTTGAGAAGTTCGACGCCCTTGATCATCAGCTCCCGCGGGATCGCTTCGGCAAGCTGACCGTCAGTCATTTCCGGTTTCATGGCGAGCAGTTTCCGCCCGATCATGAAATCCTGCTTCCGCCTGGAGGAGATCCGGTCCGTGTTCCGATTGTAGACGATCCGCCCGGCACGATTGAGAAGGACGATGCCGTCGGTGCTGCTGTGTGTCGCCGGCGAGTCGATGAGAGCTTCGAGAAGAATTGTTCTTTCTTCGCGCAAGCCTTCGGCCAACGCAATTTCGATTTCACGCGCCGCTGCAACGACAAGGGCAAGATTGTGTGGCCGGAAAATCGCGGGTGGTCCGGACAGATCCAGGACCCCGGCGATGCTCTTGTCCAAGGGATCGAATATGGGTGCGGCGGCACAGGTCCAGGCTTTGATGCCAAGGCAAAAGTGTTCTGACGCGTGAACATAGGCGGGCATTCCCGTGCTAAGCGCCGTGCCGATACCATTCGTGCCGATGACACCCTCGGCCCAGACACCGCCAATTTCCAGCTTAATGTCGCGTCCGGCATCAATTGTTTGAGGATCTCCGATCGCTTCGATGATTGTGCCGTTTTTGTCCGTGAGGATGAGAATGGCACCGGATTCTGAGAGATGTGGCGCGAGGCGCGCAAACGCAGACTTTGCCGCTTTCACAAGGGTTAGATTTTTCTGGGCGAGCGCGAAGAGATTTTCAGCACTTAGCTTTTTGGGGGAAGCTTGCGACAGAGCACTGATACCCAGACCTTTGCTGCGATCCCAGGACTTTAGAATTTCCGGTCTTACGCCTGCCAGCCCTCGCTCGATGTCGTCCGTGTCAAACCGGCCCTCAACATACTGCTCCCAGGAGCGCATGGTCTGGCGCTCGCCGCCGACTGAACTAATCCGGCGTTTTCTGAAACTGGCCTGGTTCTGAGTGGTGAAATAGCTCGTTGGCATGTTGTCTCGCGTCCCTGACAAGTAGCAATTTTGAGCGTGATTTTTTGGTTCCTCTCCAAAAAGGCGTCAGGGGACCTGAAGCCTCTCGCGGATGACCTCCAGCAGTTTTTCCTCAATCTCTGCGGTTTCGATGACAACCCCGTCGAGTTCGTTCAATGTGTCTTCGATGTCCGCATCGACGGGAGAGATGAACCCGTTCTGTTTGGTTGCCAGGGCAAAGTAGCGGACCGCCCCCCGATCTCTGAACTCACCGAGAAACAGCATCTGTTTTCCGGTTTTCGTGTCCATCACGAAAACCCTGCCGTTGGGGCTCCGGCGCAAACGGGGTTCCGGTTCTACCTGTGTTGGTGAGTTGTCCATGAAATGAAAGACGAGACCATCCGGCTTTGGCTCTTCTCGAGCTTTTTTCATGAGCTGGCGTGAGCGTGTGAAGCCGCCATTGCTGATTTGGTCGGCAAGCCTGTGAATGGTCGTTTTGTTTTCGTTGATCAGGCGCTTTGCGGCGACGTCTTCGCGTCTTGGCCCATCTTTCTTGGAGAATATCTCAACCAACTAATTCTCTCCCAGGTTTCATCTTAGTGCCGGCGTCATCAAATTAGATTTTCGCAACTAAGACTGTTGCCGCACTTGAGCAGCTTCTTGTTGTTCCGGCCTATCACCAAATAATCGACGGATGACCGCAAACAATAACTCGGCGATATGGGGAAAATTTTGAGCAGTTTACGTGTGATGCTTCCGCAATGCGGTGCTAACGCGAGGTCTTGCTCTCCCTATTTAACGTTGCTGATCGGTAGCTTAAACGAGTAATTAGTTTATATTACCGAAAGCATTATCTTGATTGCTAATTATTTTACTTGTAAAATTTGCACATGTCCATCATTTGTTCGTTAAAACACTTAATTTTTTTTATTTTGTTTATTTTGGAACAAAAACAAAAACATCCGCCGACGGCTTTCGAGTCTGGCGTGTTCATTGCCTGACTGTCGTCGTTGGTGAAGACATAAAATATTGTTTTTGAACACTATTTTTCGTTATTAGTGTAGGCGGAAGTAAATTTTCCTAATCGGAACGCGCAAGTAATGATTGAAGAAGTGTCACAAAACTTTACAGTTTTTCCGGAAACTGTTGAAATTGATTTGGGCGCTGGCCTGCTTCGATTGAGGCCACCGTGCGCGCAGGATGCCGAGGCGATCTCTGTGGCGCTTTCCGATGAAAGTGTCGCGCGATACCTGGGGGCTTTGCCCTGTCCGCCGGATGACCAGTCGTTGACGGAATACCTGAATTTTCTGGTTGGTTCTGATCAGGTTTCCAAGGTGATTGAGCTTAATGGCGAGTTTGCGGGGATCATCTCGCTGTCCACTCAATTGACGTTTTGGGTCGTTCGCAAATTTTGGCGTCAGGGGGTGGCCAGCAGCGCGGTGAGGTGGGTTGTCGAGACTCATTTCAAGCAGTCTTCGGGACGCTCTGTTATCGCTGAGGTTCATCCCTCAAACCTAGGCTCAATTTTGCTTTTGGAAAAACTGGGGTTCGCCGCGAGCGGCCGGCTAAAGCGGAGGTTTTCTTTTGTGTCTGAAACGACGGAACGGCTCGCCGTCTATGAACTAACGCATTTACCTGCTAAGGGGAAAAGCCCCCGAAGGTCAGAGTTTTAGCGCCTTTAAACGAGCGTCACCTCGATTGAACCGTTGAAAACAGGGCCCTTGTTGACAACGTTCTTGTGCAGGACGCGTGTCACCACTCCAGACATTTGTTTTCCGTCTACAAAATCATGGAGCGAAAAGATGCTGCCGAGTTGAGGTATGCTGACAGCTGCAGTGGATCTGATTGAAGATCTGTTTACTTCAATGCCGTCTTCTATTTTAATTATCGTGAGAACTGTTTCGTAGTTTCCTGACGGTATTGTGTGTGTCATCCCCAGTACTCTTTTATTGTGATTGACCGTTTTGATCCGTCGCGTCCGTTGGCAAGTGTTCGGAAACACAGCATTAAAACTGCGTTGGGTTTTGTGACCTCTTCTCCGGAAATTGCTCAGCAAAAAGATAGGTTTAAGCCGACCTCTTCGTGACGCAGAGGAGCTCGGTGTCAGACCGGGAGGTACCACGCAGATTGTTCCGGCGTCCGTCTTTAGATCTGCGACAGCAGAAGTTGGCAGGCTTTCATATACCGGTCTCCAAGTGTCCAGTTCACACTGTTGTGCATACTCGATCTAAAATGTTGAAGTCAGTAAAATACCGAAAAATCTAAAGCAAATCAATTCGTTATTATTTAATTCTAGATTTGTTTTGTTTCGTAACACAAGTGTAAAAATTTGTATTACTGATATTTTTCTATAAAGTAATTGCGGGAGATTGAATTGGTTCAGATCCAGATGGACTTTTCAATATTCACGACCGCAGTTGAGTTCCCGGCCAAAAAAACTCATTTCGACAGCGGCGCGCAAGCTGAAGGGCTTTCTTTCGGTCGATGACAGAGAAGCCAGCAAGTTGGCGAGGGCGATAGAGCAGCCTACAGATCGATCTTGATTCCAGGAATGCAGACTGGCGCTCAGGCAGTCCCTGGCTCATAATATTGTGTTGGGACAAAAGCAAAGGTTTGCAAAGTGTGACCGCTGTGCAGGCCAAAACTGAAACCGGGAGGAACACCAATGTGTCAGGTCTTTGCGGGACAGGACCCCGAGCGCTACGCCACGCAAGCACGCAGCATGCGCCTGAATGGTCAAAGCACCAGTATCCGGTTGGAAAACGCATTCTGGGAGATCATTGACGAGATCGCGCGGCGCGACAATGTCTCGACGCCGACCTTCATCTCGACGCTGCATTCCGAAGTTCTGGAGTTGCGCGGCGAGCCGACAAACTTTACGTCACTCCTGCGATGCGCATGCCTGAAATTCATCGAAATCAACCCCGGTATCTCGGTTTCGGAAATGCTGCCCAAGGCTTTCGAAGACGCTAAGCCGGAGAAAAAACTCCAGGTGGTATAGGTATACCACCCACCCATTTTTGCGCTCTTTAACCTTCCGCTTAGTCACGGCAGCGGGAGGGTGGTCGTTTGGCCAAAGCAATTCATTCCATGATCCGCGTTCTGAACGAGGAGCGGTCGCTTGTCTTCTACGAAAAGGCATTCGGTCTGACCGTCAAGGATCGCCTGGATTTTCCCGAATTCTCACTCATTTACCTGAGCAATCCGGAAAGCGAATTCGAGCTTGAGCTCACGGTAAACAAGTCACAGACCGCCGCGTACGAAATAGGCGATGGATACGGTCATTTCGCCGTATCCGTGACGGATCTCGATGCCGAACACGCTCGCTTTGAAGCCGAGGGGCTCAATCCAAGAAAACTGGTCGATTTCGCGCCTGGAGGAGACCTTGTCGCCCGGTTTTTCTTCGTTGCGGATCCAGACGGGTACCAGATCGAGGTGCTCGAACGGGGAGGCCGCTTCAAATAGTAAAAAAGAGGGAGGAGAGGAAATGAACAAGGCAGACGGGCCGCGAGGCCTCAGCCGCAGGCAGTTGCTTGTGCGGGCAAGCGCAGCCGGTGCTTCATTCGTGATCGGGTCCGGTTTCATTGCCGCAAGAGACGCGGCCTGGGCGGCGGAAGTAACCACCCTGAAACCCGAAACCTTCGCTACGCTTGTGCAGATGGCACGCGACATCTATCCGCACGACCGTATTGCCGACGAGTTCTACGTGATTGCAGTTCAGGGATACGACAACGCGGATCTTGCCGAGGAAGTTGAAGCTGGAATTGCAGCGCTGGACGCGGCGGCACAGGGCAAGGGACACGATGGCTATCTCGGCGCCGGTTGGGAGCGCGACCGGGTGGATATCCTGCGCAACATGGAGGAGAGCGCGTTTTTCCAGAAGGTCAGGGGAGGCCTTGTCACGGGGCTCTACAATCAAAAAGCAGTCTGGCCAGTCTTCGGATACGAGGGCGAAAGCTATTCCAAAGGCGGTTACGTCGACCGCGGTTTCAACGACATCAACTGGCTTTGAGCCGTAGGGGAGGACAGAACTATGGCTGCACCATTTGATCTGAACGACGACACCGTCGTCGTTGTTATTGGAACCGGCGCCGGTGGCGGCGTTCTTGCCAATGAACTGGCACAGAAGGGCGTCAGCGTTGTCGCGCTTGAAGCAGGCGGGCGCTACCTGCCTGAGGACTACGTCAACGACGAGTGGGAAAGCTTTGGCCAGCTTGCCTGGGTTGACCCGCGCACAACCAGCGGCGACTGGCGGGTTTCGAAGGATTTTTCCGGTCTCCCGGCCTGGATCGTGAAGGCCGTTGGCGGCACCACCACCCACTGGGCCGGAGCGTCCCTTCGCTTCCAGCCGCATGAGTGGAAAGCTGCGACAACTTATGGGGCTGTTCAGGGCGCAAGCCTGCTCGACTGGCCAATCGATGCAGAAGAAATGGACCCCTGGTATGCCAAGGCCGAGGACAAGCTTGGTGTGACGCGCACCAATGGCCGTCCGGGTCTACCTGGCAACAACAATTACCTCGTGTTCGAGAAAGGTGCCCGCGCGCTCGGCTATACGGACGTTCATACCGGACGGATGGCGATCAATGCCGAAGACTTCGACGAACGTGCACCTTGCCAGCAAACCGGCTTCTGTTTCCAGGGATGCAAATGGGGCGCGAAATGGTCAGCCGCCTACACTGACATTCCGCGGGGCGAGGCAACCGGTAATCTGGAAGTCCGCGAACGCTCCCACGTCGCCAGGATCGAGCATGATCCGGATGGGATGGTGACCGGTGTCGAATATTTCGACAAGGACGGTAACCTGCAGATGCAAAAAGCCCGCATCGTTTGCGTGGCTGGCAACTCCTTCGAATCTCCGCGCATGCTGCTCAATTCGGCATCGGCATTGTTCCCCGATGGATTGGCGAACTCTTCGGGGAAGGTCGGCCGAAATTACATGCGGCACATGACGGGATCCGTTTACGCCGTGTTCGACAAGCCGGTGCGGATGTGGCGTGGCACGACGATGGCCGGGATTATCCAGGATGAATCGCGCCATGATCCGTCCCGCGGTTTCGTCGGCGGGTATGAGATGGAAACCCTCGCGCTCGGGATACCGTTCATGGCGGCTTTCCTCGATCCGGGAGCCTGGGGCCGCGAATTCACGTCTGCGCTCGACCAATACGAAAACATGGCCGGCATGTGGCTGGTTGGCGAGGATATGCCCCAGGAAACCAATCGGGTGACGCTCAATCACGACGTCACGGATCAATGGGGCCTGCCGGTTGCCAATGTGCATTTCAGCGATCACCCCAATGACATCGCGATGCGCAACCATGCCTACAAGCAAGGTGTGGCGGTCTACGAGGCAGTTGGTGCGACACGGACTTTCCCGACACCGCCTTACCCCTCCACGCATAACCTCGGCACCAACCGGATGTCCGAGAACCCGCGGGACGGTGTGGTCAACAAGTGGGGGCAAACCCATGACATCGCCAACCTGTTCATATCGGACGGCTCGCAATTCACGACGGGAGCGGCCGAGAACCCGACGCTTACGATCGTCGCTCTCGCGATCCGTCAGGCGGATCACATTGCCCGTGAAATGAGTGCGGGAAATCTGTGATCACCGGCGTCGCAATATCTGGTCAGGGGTCGGCAGAGACCTCTGACCTTTGTTTACGAAAAAGGAACCAACGACCGTTCCAGTCTTGTCTCCGAAGAAGCATGGCTGCCTGATGTTTTCAGACCAGAAGGGGGCGGTGTCACCAGGAATTTTCCAACCGCTCTGCCAATCAAATTGGTCCGCTTGCTCAGAGCTTGCCGCAACTGTTCCCTCCCGACCAAGAGCAGGGCGTGAAACCTCCTTCTCTTGAAACTTGACCGGTGATCGCTCCCGCAGTCTAAAGCGATCACCGGTCCCATTTTTCACTTAAAGAGTGCCCCTGACGGCAAGTCGGAAACGGCCGCGTCTTGTCTCGGAACGCCATTGGTGCGCATGGCATGGAAGAGGGGGGCGGATCCGAACTTATGCAAGCCAAGTGCAGCATGGGGGTACGGCTGAGCCTTACGAATAGGATCCTTGCACCCTTCAGGTGGGCAAAGAAAACAACTGCTTGAATTGACGCTTTGCGAGGCTACGAAATTGAATGTGTTTGCGTTCAAAGGAAGGAGGCAAGCACCGCAGAAAATCGGACCTTCTTACTCCACCATGAACTTTGAGCTGAAAGGCAAGCTGGCCGCACCAACTGCTTTCGGAGAAAGTTCAAGTGTTCCAGCAATGGCGGTCACATCGGGGAGCATATCGTCGAGCTGATCACAAATGCTCTGGCAAACTTTGTGAGGCGCGTAGGAAGATAAGACGATCGTCTTCACATCGACAAATTGCTTCAGGGCATTTGTCGATTGAGCGATTTGTGCAACGCAGGCATTTTGCCAGTCGTTCTCCGCAGGACCCAGATCGGGCCAGTCTGCGCTCCTTTCCCAGATCACATCAGCTTCCAGTCCTGTTGCCTGAAGTCGGGCTTCGAGATTGAGAAGTCCGACATCGAAGCTCTGGGTCGATTGACTGTTGAAAATCTGGTGATTGATCACGAGCCGGCTGTGCAGGCGCGCTCCGAGATAGCAAAAAAGATAGTCCGTTAGCGGTTTCGCTGCTCCAAACAGATTTTCCGCACCTGCTGCGGCTGTGATGTCATTTTGGACGTAAACATCAATACCGATATGGGCCTCGATTTCCTCGCGAAGGCTTTCATAGCGTTCGAGCGCGCCGTTCGGGGCGTGCGCAAGTTCGTCCTGGTCTTCCGGGAGGGCAAGACCGATGCCTGCAATCCGATCATGCGTATTCGCCGGCAGCGCACCGATTGCTGCCTTTATCGTCTCAAGAAACTCGGTCTGGTTGATTGCGGGGTCAGGTTCCGGATTTGGGAGCGTGGTGTGAAATCGAACTGCGCCGACAAAATCGATCAAGACAACATTTGTCTGCTTGTAACCAACACTAACGCCGACTGAATAGGCACCGGCCGGATTGAGTGACAAGGGGATCGTTGGCGGTCCCATGCGGCTTTTCTGCGCCTTGCCCGTCGCGACGAGACCTTCTTTTTCCAATGACCGGACTATGACCGATATCGTCTGTGCGGACAGTCCGGTTCTTTGGCCGATCTCCATTCGCGAGATGCCGTCGTTTTGAAGCAATAAAGACAGGACAAGTCGTTCGTTGTAGCTGCGAACGCTTACAGCATTCAGCCCGCTTGCCCGGTCCGCGATGCGGATCGGGTTGGGTGGTGCAAATCGCATGTCAGGCATTGAACACAGTCCCTATGCCTGATCCTGAACAGTCATATCTCATCAAACCACCCAATTGCTTCGACTTCTCTGGCAAGTGCGACACCGAGGCCCTCATGTGCTTCCTTGTTGATATGAAACCCGTCCGATGGGTCGGTTTCAATGACGCTGCCGGCATCGAAAAAGTGAACTTCGAGCGAGTCGGCTATGATTTCAAACTCAAGGGCAAGCTTTCTGGATTTTGGTTGCGCACCAGAAAAGATGGATTCCCACTCCTTGATGTCGTCTTGCATGGGAGGGGGGGCGACAATCATGATTTCGGGAACGCTGCCGCCGGGACCAGGTGCCAATTCCTTTATGTCGTGCACGAGGCAACCAATACCCATCGCCACTTCAGAAGGCGGCTGGTTGAAACGTCTTTTCAGATCATTCGTTCCGAGCATGATAATGACAAGATCAAGCATTGCATGGCTCATCAGGCACGGCCGCAAATAGGTTCTGCCGTTCTTGAGAGCACCTTCTATCGGATCATCATGGACCGTTGTTCTGCCGCTGAGGCCTTCTTCGATCACATACCAATCGGGACCAAGCTCGCGTCTCAGCACACCTGGCCATCGTTCGAAGGGATTGAATCGGTCAAGAGGTGTTCCCCCAGGCATTTGACCGTGCGTATTTGAGTCTCCGAAACACAATACCGACCGCATATAGCTCCCCTGGAAAAACGTGTTTTTAATGAGTGTTTTAGCGCTGCATGCGCGAATTCTTCTTGGTCGACAAGATGACATCGGAGCACCGTAATCGCAAGTTTGAGACTTAATCAATCAATATGACTAAGTATTGACAAGGCCTTTTTTGCGTGTTTGTTAAGGCCCCGGAGGAGTTCTCTCGAACTTTGAAAAGCAGCTGAATTTCGAGCGTGGAAACAATGGTTTCCGTGAACGGGGCAGCTTTGTCGAAAGGTCGCGAAAGCCAGGAAAAAGGACAAATCGGTTGGGAGGCCTGCGCAAGTTCCCAAAAGCAATTTGTCTGACACGTATCCCCGAGAAGAGACCTTCGCATCAGTGCCGATGAGGAGCGTGGAGGAACTGAACGGGTTGGAAAGCCGATGTCACGGAGGAAAGCAGATGAACAAACATGGAAACACAGTCGCCGCAGGTTTTTTGGGGGCGACCGCGTTCCTCGGAGGCCAGGCCTTTGCATCAGAAATAAATCTGATGGCTGGCGTCACAGAAGCACCTGGCGACAATCCCGTCGTTGCAGCTGGCAGTTTCAAGAAGGATTGTCCCTGGACCATTGGCATGAGCCACTTTGGGGTCAACGCCAACACTTGGACTGTGCAGGTGGCCCATGAATCCGAGGGTGCCGCCGCCGCGCATGACTGCGTGGAAAAATTTATTCTGCTTGATGCAGGTTTTGATCAGAAAAAACAGGTCGCCGATATCGAGGATCTCATTGCCCAGAATGTCGATGCAATCATTGTGCAACCGGTGACATCGACGTCAGCGGACGCGTCGATCGAAAAGGCGGTCGCAGCCGGCATTCCGGTCGTTCTTCATACTGGCCGTGTCGAGACAGATGCCTATACGACCGAAATCCAGGGTGGCGCGGAACACTTCGGCAAGGTGATGGGCGACTTTCTCGTCGACAAGCTGGGAGGCGAGGGCAGGATATGGGTTCTGCGCGGATTGGCTGGTCATCCGGAGGACACCAACCGCTACAAGGGCCTGTTGCAAGCGCTTGAAGGCACGAACATAGAGATCGTTGCCGAGCAGCATGCGGATTGGGTCTACGACAAGGGTAAGAACACCTGCGAAACTCTTTTCATCAATGATCCCAACGTCGACGGTATCTGGTCTTCAGGCGCGGGCATGACGAGAGCTTGCATCGACGTTTTCAACCAGTTTGGCGTTTCTCCAATCCCGCCGATTTCCGGCGAGGGCTTAAACGGATTTTTTGGGCAGTGGATCGAGGAAGCAGGTAACGGCTTTGATTCCATTTCCGCTGAATACAGCCCTTCGCAGGGTGCTGCTGGCGTACGCGCAGCCATAGCGCTTCTGGAAGGCAAAGAGCTCAAGAAACACTATGACTACAACCCTGAAGGTTGGGACCTGGAAAAGGCCAAACAGTACTACAGAGCCGATCTCGCACCGACGGTCTGGTGGCCGACGGAGCTCCCTGAAGAAAAGCTGCAGGAGCTCTACGGCAACTGAGCACTCCCGAGACCCGACCGGGTTTCACTGCCCGGCAAAGGACTTTGTCGTCCCTTGCCGGGCCCCTTCGGCCAGTCCTCAAACTGATAGCGAGAGTTCGGCAAATTGGCCCAACTGACTAAAATGACGGGCATTTCGAAGGCCTTTGGCAGCAGCCAGGCACTCTGGGATGTTTCGATTGAATTGTTTGGTGGAAGCGTTCACGCCCTGATGGGTGAGAATGGCGCCGGCAAGTCAACACTCATGAAGATCCTCGCCGGGGTCCATCAGCCCGACAGTGGAGAGATCCATAAAGATGGCGCAAGGGTCTCGTTCGCAAATCCGAAGGACGCCCTGGACGCCGGCATCTCAACCGTCTTTCAGGAGTTGTCCCTCCTTCCCAATCTGACGATTTCTGAGAACATGTTTCTTGGACGTGAGCCCGTAACCCGTCTCGGAACCGTGGATTACGCCAAAATGAACGCCGAGACGCGGCGTGCGCTGCAGGAACTCGGCTTGACACTAGACCCTTCGTCCCTGGTTTCTGAACTTTCGATCGCCGAACGCCAATTTGTTGAAATCGCCCATGGCATCAAGGCCGATGCGAGCGTCTTCATACTGGATGAGCCAACAGCGGCGTTGAATGCAGCGGACGTGGAGGTGCTGAATCGCCACATCCGGCGACTGAGGGATGCCGGCAAGGCCATCGTCTATATTTCCCATCGCATGGATGAGATTTTCGAGATCTGCGACACGGTCACCGTCCTGAAAGACGGACAGGTCATTGGAACAGAAGATATCGCGGATCTGTCCCCGGATCGCCTAATTGCAATGATGGTCGGGCGTGAGCTGGAAGACCTTTTTCCCGACCGAAGCGAAAATCTCGGCGAACGGCTGTTGGAAGTCACTGATTTTCAGATTGCCGCCGGCTCGCGTCCGTTTTCACTGGCTGTGCATCGCGGTGAAATCGTCGCGCTGGCGGGTCTGGAAGGTCAGGGCCAGCAGAAGTTTTTGCGCGCGCTGATCGGGCTCTTCCATCCCGTCGCAGGTCACGTTGCCATCCGGGGACGCCAGCTCCCGCTGCCGGCGAACGAGGCAAATGGAATTCGTCGCCTCCGCTCTTACGGTGCGGCCTTCGTTCCGGAGGACCGCAAGGAAGAGGGTTTGTTTTTAGGCCTGTCGATCAGTCACAACATTGCCATGGCGCTCCATTCCAAGGTCTCCGAGCTCCAGCCGGCGCGGAGCTTCAGCGGCAAAGTGCACGACACGATGGCGAGCATGAACGTCAAGGCGGCAAGTCCAAACGCGCTCGTCACCTCTCTATCGGGAGGCAATCAGCAAAAGGTTCTTCTGGGCCGGTATCTCGCGGCGAACATGGACCTGCTGCTGATCGAGGAGCCCACAAGGGGTGTCGATATCGGCGCCAAATCCGAAATCTACAAACTCTTGCGCGACTTCGCAGATGAAGGCGGCGCTGTTCTGGTTCTTTCGCGGGAAACCATCGAACTCATCGGTCTGAGCGACCGGATTTATGTCATCCACGGCAACACTGTCGTCAGCAACATGCAAGCAAAAGATGCAACAGAACACAAAATCCTGGACGCTGCACTTGGTGCATAGCGATCAAACGAAACCGGCCGAGGCAAGCGAGCGCCTGAAAACAAGCTTTGGTTCGCTTCTGTCCGGTCGAAACAGCAGACAAGGACGCTGGTTCCTGGCGCTGATCATTCTGTTCCTGATCGCCGGTCTGTTGAGCGTCTACACAGAGCAGTTCTTGTCGACCGGCAATCTGCTCAATCTGATCGCGCAGGCCATGCCGCTGATCATCACCGCGATCGGCATGATGGTTGTTGTTCTCGTCGGTGGGCTGGACCTGTCGGTCGGTTCCGTCATCAGTTTCACAACAGCCATCCTGGCCCTGGGTGCTCCAGCCTACATCTCGATCCCGGGTGTTTTTGTTTTGGCTGCCTTGATCGGGCTGACGAACGGTCTTGTCGTGACCCGCCTGAATGTGCATCCGATCATCGCCACTCTCGCAATGCAGTTCATTATCCTTGGGTTCGCGCGCATTCTGCGGCCCGTGTCCGGCGGGGACATACCGGACATCGTCATTGCATCGGTAAATGGGTCATTCCTGGGAGTACCCCTTCCTGTTTTCTGGGGCCTCTTCACTTTCGTGATTGCGTGGAAACTTATCCATGGGTCGCGCTTCGGCCTTCATTTGTTTGCAATTGGTGGTGGCAGGGCGTCAGGTGCGGAAGATGCAGCGCATAACTTCGGTGTGGCCGACAAACGCAATGTCTTGCTGGCCTACGTCACCTGTTCCTGTTTTGCAGCGCTTGCCGGCGTGTTCCTGGCCGGCCGGATCGTCTCGGGTGACCCGAATGTCGGTCTGAATTTTGAGCTCGATGCCATAACCGCGGTTGCCATCGGCGGTACGCAGCTCTCGGGCGGCGTGGGCAGTTTGCACGGTACGATCATCGGCGCCCTTGTGATGGCTCTGCTCGCAAACGGAATGAACCTTGCGAACATTTCTCCATTCGTTCAAACGGCCATAAAGGGGGGCATCCTGCTTCTCGTCGTTGGCCTCCAGTCTCGAAAAAAGATGGGGCTCTGATCATGGCCGCGATGCTGAACAACTCCCTCTTTGCACGGCTGTCACGTATCCCGCCGGCCTATTTCGTTTTTGCGGCTTTGCTGATGGTCCTTTGGATCGCCCGCCCGCACATGCTGAATACGAACATCATGGGGATCTTCATTCGGCAAGTCGTGCCGTTGGGTATCCTGGTTCTCGGACAGTTGCTCGTCATGCGCGTGAACTCGATCGATCTGTCGGGCGGGAGCGTAATCATTCTCGTCAACTACCTGATATCGTCGAGCTTCTTTCACGATGCGTCCCTTGTCACTTACTTCGCGCTTGCGGTCGCGAGCGGTGTCGGCATCGGCCTTATCAACGGTTATATGGTCGGCATTCGCCGCGTTTCGGCTGTCATTGCAACGCTTGCGATGAACATCATTGTCATCGGCGCAGTTGAGTTTCTGGCGAGCGGCAAGCCCCCCGGGGCCGTACCAAAGTTCTTGAACGAGATTTACAATTCAAAGCTCTGGACAATCCCGACCCCGATCGTGTTCTGGGTAGTGCTCAGCCTCATGATGTGGGTTTTGCTCAAGCGGTTTGTTTTCGGCCGCAACGTCATGTCGGTTGGAGAAAATCCAACGGCTGCCCGGTTTTCAGGCGTTCCCGTCGAACGCACCGTGATCCTCGCACATGCGCTGGCGGGGCTGATGGCAGGGATTGCCGCCTTCGTTCAAACGTCATCACTGGTGATGGGAAGTGTCCGGATCGGGCTTGATCTTCCCATCCTTGCAGTTGCGGCGACGATCCTGGGAGGGGTCGTTTTCGGCAAGGGAGAGGGCGGCGTTTGGGGGCCGTTTTTCGGCGTTCTCTCCTTTGCTCTGCTGTTCGTTGTGATGACCACGTTCAACATCGATGAACCTGGAAAGCTCGTGGCTCAGGGGGCGATCATCTTGTTGGCCGCGATCTTCTACGGGCTGAAAACCGCCGGCTCCAAATAGCGGAACATTAAATTCAATGGAGGAAACATGACTGAGACCAAGTCGGTATTGTGCTTTGGCGACTCCCTTACCTGGGGATGGATACCCGTTGTTGAAGGTGCGCCAACATATCGTTACCCCTTCAAAGATCGTTGGACTGGTTCCATGGCCGCGCATCTCGGTGATGCCTACCAGGTGATTGAAGAAGGTTTGAGTGCAAGAACGACGAGTGCCGATGACCCAAATGATCCAAGATTGAACGGCAGTGACTATCTGCCTTCTGCCCTTGCGAGCCATCTGCCGCTTGATCTTGTGATCATCATGTTGGGCACGAACGACACGAAACCGTTTTTCAATCGGACGCCATATGACATTGCCTATGGAATGG
>Ga0207422_1000978_pt1 | contig 69941 bp, 75 predicted proteins | sample MarCyaLeptolynsp_FD_187757 | JGI IMG/M metagenome (GOLD analysis project Ga0207422, IMG submission 187757) | Marine cyanobacterial communities from Panama - species 1 Leptolyngbya sp. (SPAdes) | ecosystem: Environmental > Aquatic > Marine > Unclassified | place: Panama: Panama City | collected...
CCCCCGAACCCCAGGTCATCCGGACGCACCATCTGGCTTTGAGGTGGAGGAGGGGTAACCTCTTGTGCCGGCGCCCGGGTGGTGGTGAAAATCAAGGCGCCGAAAATGAGGGCGGGCAGGAGGATGTTGACCCAGATGTGCAAAAACATCTGCCGCTCTTGCGGAGCAGCAGTACTCAGCGAACTCGTTTTCATAATCTTTCCCCTTCAGGACAATGCCTGGTGCTTGCGTGTGAGCTTGCATTAAGGGGGCTGAATGCGGCCCGAATGGGATTGAAATGATGATATTTCGTGGAGTCTTTGGGGCCATTCTGTGGCCGTCACCAGAGGGCGATGAGAGATCGCTGGTCTGAGTGGATCTATGCTTCTGAGCCTGCGATGATTGACTCCCCGCTTCTAGGTAACGGAGAACTTAGTTGTGTCCAATTCGGCCGACAGCAAAGAAGGAACATGGCGTCCCCCCAGGTGGATCTATTTTTTGGCGGCCTTCGCTATGACGTTTTGGTGTGTAAATGAAGAAATCATTCGTCGACCAGCCAACGCTTTCTTGCTGCTGCTTGTCGTATTTGGCGTTCTCAATCTAATTTACAGCTTTGGTAACGTCCGGTATGGGAAAGCTGCCGCATCATATGGCAAGCTCCGGGTTAGCAAAGCGATCACACTCTACGCTCGAGAGCCTATGCGCTCGATCCTGCTCCTCCTTTGGTACGGTATGGTTTCAGCTTGGTTGATTTTGGCAATTCTTCTGTTACCGCTCACAGTTAGGTAAGTTCGCAGTTGAAAAGGCGAAGCACCTCCTTCGGGCGATGTTAACACCCAGTTGCCTTAAGATGTTTGTTGCTCGTCAAAATAGCTCACTTATTTTAACAAACCGTCTTCACGCAACCGGTCGATCACCGCTTGCTGTCCTTGAATGGCTTCGTCACGCTCAATCATTTTGCCGTCGGGCGAACGATTGGCGGGGGCGAGTGTGGTGCCCGCGTAAGACTCTTCAAAGGCATCGAGGGGGAGGCGTGAGATCAAATTGGTCATGCCGGTTTTGCTGCGCCCTTCGCGCAAATCCGCAATATCGAGTACCGCATTGGCATTCATGCTTTCACCGGTGCCGGCTTCGGCAAGGGTGCGTCCATACCAATCAATGACGATCGACATGCCGTCGGTCGATGCGCTGGGCACCGGCGTGCCGACGATTTCCGCGGAATTGGCCGAGACCACATAGGCCATGTTCTCAACAGCCCGTGCTTTCTTGGCGATATGCTTCGGCGTCAAAGTCGGCGATCCGACTTCACTTGTGGGATGTAGAAGCACTTCGCCGCCTTTGAAGACGCCCATACGTGCAATTTCAGGGTACAGAATTTCTTCGCTGGCGACGGTAAAGAGCTTGCCGATCTCGGTATCGGCAACGGGGAATATGGCGTCTGTGCCATAGACATCCAGATACGCGTCCCAAACATCATAGGGGCTCGGCGTATAGAGCGAAATCATGCGCCGGTAACGCAAAGCCACGTCCCCATTCGGGGCGTAAATCACATTGGACTGGAAGTAGAGATCTGGGAAGTTCGGATCGGTCTCGTAATGGTTCGAGCATAAAAAGATGCCCAAGTCTTGCGCCATAGCAGAAAGCTTGTCCGCAAACGCGCCGGTCATGGGGATCGCAGCCTTGACCCGCCACTCCTCCCGTGTCTCGCCGAGTGGAAAACCGGTCATCCAATATTCGGGCAGTACCACAAGCTTGAGATCATAGCCGTTGAACCCTTTGAAGAAGCCTTTGGCGACCCTGATCTGGCCGGCGACACGAGTGACGGCGCGATCCATACGTGTTTGAGCGTCTTCGACACTTTTGTCCTGATTGACGGCGTCACAGACGGTCTGCAGTGCAAGAGCACTATAGCGTTGCGGGCGAGGTGTTTGTGCCGTGGCTGGGCCCAGTTGCCAGGCAGAAGACAGTACACAGGCGGCCCCACCGGCGAGGAATTTGCGCCGCTTCATGGTGCGTCCTTCCGAGCCAAAAATCTCATCATGATGTGGGGCCATTGGATACGTCCTCGGTTTGTGATGATCCACTTATGCCTATTTGTAACAGGCCGTTTCGACAGTACAAAATTTCGTCATCATATTGTCCGTCGCGACGATCAAAGTCTTGCACAGATCCGGTCCGGGGATTAGGTTGCGCCGAAGTCTCACGGGTCCGGCCGGATCCGATACGGCACTTCAAAACAGGTTCATCATCTTGGGAGTCAATCCGATGGCATCGGAGTCCAATATTGTTGCAGACGCGCTTAATCGTATTCAGCCATCCCCAACGATCGCCGTGACGCAAAAGGCCCGCGAGCTCAAAGCGCAAGGGGTTGACGTCATCGGTTTGGGCGCCGGTGAACCGGATTTCGACACGCCGGACAATATCAAACAAGCTGCCATTGATGCGATTCAGCGCGGTGAGACCAAATACACCGCCGTTGACGGCATTCCGGAGCTCAAACAGGCCATTTGCGCCAAGTTCAAACGGGACAATGATCTTGATTACAAGCCTTCCCAGGTAACGGTGGCGCCGGGCGGTAAGCCAATTATCTACAATGCCATGGTCGCTACCCTCAATCCGGGCGATGAAGTGGTGATACCGTCGCCCTATTGGGTGTCCTACCCGGATATGGTCTTGCTGGCCGGCGGGACGCCGGTGATCGCGGAAGCGACCATCGAAACCAATTTCAAGCTGACGGCTGAGGCCCTGGACGCGGCGATTACGCCAAAAACCAAATGGCTGATCTTCAATCATCCGTCCAATCCGTCGGGCGCGGCTTACACGCGGGATGAACTGAAAAAACTGACCGATGTGTTGGTGCAACATCCGCAAGTTTGGATTTTGACCGACGACATGTATGAGCATTTGGTCTACGACGATTTCGACTTTTGGACGCCTGCGCAGGTCGAGCCCGCGCTTTATGACCGGACGCTCACCATGAACGGTGTGTCCAAAGCCTACGCCATGACCGGTTGGCGTATCGGCTATGCGGCGGGCCCTGAAGTGCTGATCAAGGCCATGGGCAAGGTGCAATCCCAATCCACGTCCAATCCCACCTCTATTAGTCAGTGGGCGGCGGTGGAAGCCTTAAACGGTCCCCAAGACTTTATGAAAGAGCGCTGCGATGTCTTTAAGGGCCGCCGCGATTTGGTGGTCTCTATGCTCAATCAAGCGACGGGCATTGACTGTCCGACACCGGAAGGTGCGTTTTACGTCTACCCCAGTTGTGCCGGCTGTATCGGCAAGAAGACACCGGACGGGAAGGTCATCGAAACGGACGGCGATTTTGCGGCGGCGTTGCTGGACGCCGAGGCGGTCGCAGTGGTGCATGGTGAGGCTTTCGGTCTCTCGCCGCATTTCCGCATCTCCTACGCCACTTCCACAGAAGCGCTGACCGAGGCCTGTGAGCGTATTCAACGGTTCTGTGCTTCGCTGACGTAAGTCTAATTCTGATTGTCATCCCGTTGAAAAACGGGATCCAGTGTTCGCTGATCAAGCGAACAGGAAATGCATTTGGGAAGTTCGGCCTATTGGCCTCACGACTGGATTCCGGCTTTCGCCGGAATGACACCGGAGGTTCGCTTCGCTCACTGTCCGGGATGACGTTTGGCGTGAACAAAAAAAAGGCGAGGAGATTATCCTCGCCTATGCAATTTCATTTTGAATTCGTTGCTTAGTGAAGTTTGGACTTCACTTCGCCCAAGCTGTCATCGATCAGCTTATTGGCGGCGCCTTCGTCGAGGGACTCTTTCAAAAGTCTCCGGGCGGCGCCCGCAGCAGCGGTTGCGGCAATCTCTTTCACGTCGGCCAAGGCTTGCACTTCGGCCTGAGCGATTTTGTCTTCGGCTAATTTGGTCCGGCGCTCGATTTGCTCCTCCAGCGCTTTTTCGGTCTCCGCTTTCAGCCTTTGGGCTTCTTCTTTGGCCTGGGCAATAATCTCTTCGGCCTCTTTTTCGGCTTCCTGCTGCTTGCGTTGATACTCTGCCAACAGCTTTTGAGCTTCTTCGCGCAAGGCGGCGGCCTCTTCGATTTCCTTGCGAATATTCTCGGCACGCTCATCCAACATGCCGGTGACCATGGCGGGCACCTTCATGTAAATCAGCAACGCGAAAAACATCACCAGGGAAACGAAAACCCAGAACGTTACATTTGAGAAGATTTCCATTGTTCCGTTCCTTTGGCCTTAGCTGTTCTTCAACTCTGCAGCGACGGCTGCGCTTGCGCTTGCATCGTCGATATCTTTGCCGACCAGTTTTGCAACGATCACTTGGGCCGTCCCCGAAGCGATAGATTGCACATTGGAGAGGGCTTCTTCTTTGGCCGCTTTGATTTTGCCTTCGGCTTCTGCGATCCGCGCGTTGATCTTGGCGTCGGTTTCCACTTTTAGCTGATCGGTCTCCGCTTTCACGCGATCGCGGGTTTCCGAAGCAATACCGAGAGCTTTGTTACGCGCCTCCGTCAGGGCCTGCTCATAAGCAGTCAAGGCATCTTCGGCTTCTTGTTTCAGCTCCGCTGCCCTGTCCAAATCATCGGCAATCTTGTCGCGTCTTTCCTCAATGACCAAGCCGATCTTGGGAAGCGCCACGCGCGACATCATGACGTAAAGGAAAACAAATGAGATCAGCAACCATACCAGTTGCGGCGCCCAATCATCTGCCGCCAATTGCGGCAACCCGCTTGATTCAGGGGCGGCCGTTTCCACGCCCTCAATCAGTTGACCATCGGTCTCTGCCATATCACCCTCACATCTGTCTGAGCACAGGGCTCAGACAGGATAGATCAAATAGGAGCCGGACAATGCCCTCGGACACGTCCGGATCTCAGTTCGATTAACCGAACAGAATGATAAAGGCGACAACCAGGCCGAACAGGCCTGTGGCTTCTGCAAGGGCAAAGCCCAAGAGCAGGTTTGTGTATTGGCCTTGAGCGGCACCGGGATTGCGCAGAGCGCCATTCAAGTAGTTACCGAAGATGTGGCCAATGCCGACACCGGCGCCTGCCAATGCAATAGCGGCAAGACCTGCACCAATCATGCGAGCTGCTTCGACGTCCATGAGAATTTCTCCTTAAGATGTGTGTGTTCGATGAAACTTAAAAAAACCAACAAGTGATGATGTTCTCTTAGTGCAAATGGATCGCGTCATTGAGATAGATACAGGTCAAGATCGCGAAAACATAAGCCTGTAAGAAGGCCACCAAGAATTCCAAACCGGTGAGCGCCACCATAAATAGAAGGGGGACGACACCGAATGCGCCAAGAGCCACGACAAAGCCGCCAAAGACTTTGAGCATGGTATGACCCGCCAACATATTGGCGAACAAACGGACCGACAGGCTGATCGGCCGGGTCAAATACGAAATCACCTCAATCACCACCAAGAGCGGCACCAAAACGATAGGAATGCCCGAGGGGACAAAAAGCTTGAGAAAGCCAAGTCCATGGATGGCAAAACCGATAATGGTCACCGCAAGGAAAATGAAAAAGGCCATGGCGAAGGTGACGATGATGTGGCTGGTCACCGTGAACGAGCCGGGGATCATGCCCAGCATGTTGCAAAACAGAATGAACATAAAAAGGGTAAAGACGAAGGGGAAGTACTTCATCCCTTCGGAACCGACATTCTCTCGCAACATATTGGCGACAAATTCGTAGGACAGTTCCGCCATCGACTGCATCCTACCCGGCACCAAGGCACGCCCGCTCATAGCAATGGTGGTGAACAGCGTAATGCCCAAAATGGCGATGACCATCCACAAGCCTGCGTTTGTTAAAGATGCGTCGACACCGCCGATATTGATTTCGATCAGCCGCGTGATCTCGAATTGCTTCATCGGGCTTTCGCCGGCTTGGGCCACGATCTATCCCCTTAACATTTGCCGGATCTTGCGATCCTGATTTCCCAATCTCAATCGTCTGTTTGCTTTTCGCTTGCCGCTTTATTCGCTTCGGCTTGCTCCGCATTGAGGCGTTGAGACGTGCGCACCACGTTTAAAATTCCTGCGGCCATGCCCAAAATAAAGAACACCAATATAAAAATCGGTGCCGTATCGAGCCAGGTATCCAGCGACCATCCAATTGCCAAACCGACCAACATTCCTGCGACCAGTTCGCTGGCAAACCGCATGGCGATTCCCATAGCGGTTCCGCGACCAGTTTGATCATGCGCGCCTTTGTCGTTGCCCCGGGCGTCGCGTAATCGTTTGTCTAGGTCCTCAAGGTCTGAGAGTTTGGACGATATGCCTTCCTTATTCGACACGGCCTGCTCCTTGGGATGTCACGGCTTCCGAAACGCCGAAATTGGCGACTCCCTTGGTCATGAGCCGCGCGCAACCTAAACGCAGGGTTTGCCACTGTCAAGCAGACTCATGTGACACTTAAGTTGTTGTTTTTTAATGATAAAGGCAAACTGTAATAGGTTTTGCGTCAACCTGCCGCGCGAAGGTCTTCCACCGCCGTTAAATCCACTGACACCAATTGGCTGATGCCTCGTTCCGCCATGGTCACACCGTACAAACGGTTCATGCGGGACATGGTCAAAGCGTGATGGGTGATGACCACAAATTTGGTGTCGGTCGAGTTGATCATCTCATCCAGCAAGTCGCAAAAGCGCTCAATATTGGCATCGTCCAGAGGCGCATCGACCTCATCGAGGAAGCAGATGGGGGCTGGATTGGCCAAGAAGACAGCAAAGATAAGGGCGGTCGCCGTCAGCGCCTGTTCCCCACCTGACATGAGAGACATATTCTGCATGCGCTTGCCGGGCGGTCTGGCAAAGATCTCCAAGCCCGCAGACAGCGGGTCATCCGATTCGGTCAAACGAAGATGGGCCTCGCCGCCGTCAAATAGAACAGAGAAGAGCCGGCCGAATTCCAAATTGACGCTCTCAAAGGCTTGCAGCAGACGCTCCCGGCCTTCGCGGTTCAAGTCCGAAATGCTTCGGCGCAACTTGTTGATGGCTTCTTCCAACTCGGCGCGCTCGGTCTGAAGCTCCTCAAGCCGCTCGCGGATTTCCGAGGCTTCTTCTTCGGCGCGCAGGTTGACCGCACCCATATTCTCCCGCTCGCGCTTCAGGCGTTCGAGTTTTGTGTCGATCTGCTCCAAAGACGGCAAATCCTCACCTTCTTTGAGCTCCGCTTTTTCGAAAAGATCATCCGGTGTGCAATCGAGTGTTTCACGGACACGGTCTCGCACCTCTTCGACCCGCTCTTTTGCAGCCTGGAGCACGGCATCGATGCGTGCCCGTTCCTCCCGCGCGCTGCTCAGCTGTTCTTGGCGCTCGCGCAAAACATCGTCGCAGCCTTTGAGCGCGGTTTCCGCAAGAGCCAGCGCATCTGCCGCAATGCTGCGCTTGCCTTCCGCTTCGCCGATTTTGTCGAGCAGCACATGGCGCTTGCCCTCAATCTCTGCCGGGATTTTTTGAACCTCTTCCAACTCCGTATTCGTGGACGCGCGGCGGCCGTTCAAATCCTCAATATGCCCGGCCGCATTCTCAATCCGGGATGTCCACTCGGCGTGTTCCTTGCCGATGGAAACCAGACGGTCCGCACGCAGGGCGGCTTCGCGACGTTGACCTTCGAATGAGGCCTGGGCTTCAGACAATTGACTCCGCAGGTCCAGTACGCCGGACTTTTGTTCCGCGACTTTTTCGTCCAGAGCCGAAGCATCGGGCAGGGCGGCTATGTCTGATTGAATGCGCTGAATCCGTTCCTTTGCATTGGCTAGATCGTTTTCGATGCGCTTTTCCGCTTCTTCCAAAGCCACCAAACGGGCTTTTGTTTCCGCGTTGGCTTTGTCCAATGCGGAATGCTGGTCCCTGGCTTCGGACAAGGCGACCTGCGCTGTGCGCCATGCCGCTCTTGCTTCTTCTTCCGCTTCGGTTTTTTCCGCGGCCAATCGTGAAGCTGAGTCGAAAGCCGTTTGAAGCTCGCTGACCCGCTGAGACCGTGAAGCAATCTCCTGATCGAGTTCGGCCAAGCGATTGCGCTGGGCCAAACGCGTGGCGGCGGCCGTTTCCGCTTCCGCAGACGCCGTTAAGCCGTCCCAACGCCAAAGGTCGCCCTGGCGCGTGACCAGTCTTTGTCCGACGGCAAGTTGTCTGCTCAGCCTGTTGCCGTCGTCTTTGGAGTTGACGATCCCGGTCTGATCCAACCGGCGTTTTAGCTGTGTTGGGCCTTGAACGTAATTGCCAAGGCAGGTTGCGCCTTCCGGCAATGGCTGGCTGCCGCGCGCCTCACCGAACAATTCATTCCAATGGACCGGTGCGGCGTCATCCGCCGGGGCATCCAAATCATCTCCCAAGGCAGCCCCTAAGGCTGTTTCATAGCCCGGGGTGACACTGAGCGCATCAATGACCGGCGGCCACAAGCTTGCTTCGTTGACTTTTAAGACTGAGGACAGAGCTTTGGCCTCGCCTTTGAGCTTGTTCAGTTCCCGCTCGGCTTCTTGCAAAGGCGCGCGGGCCGACTTTTCGTTTTGAATGGCCGTGAGCCTGGCCGCATCTGCATCGCGTGCCGAATCTTCCGCTGCGTTGGCGTCCGATTGGGCCACATTGATCGCCGCGGCGAGCTCCGCATTGCGTGACAGGTCTTGAGCATTCTCCAAAAGCTCATCGCGCTCTTTGCGGGTGTCTCCCAATTCCGTTTGCAACGACTCTTGCGTCGACGTGGCATCGGACAGGCTTGATGACAAGTTGCCGTGTTGCGCTCTAAGGCTTGCGGCTTTTTGCGTCAGGTCATCCAATTGATTTTCCGCCCCGGACAGGCGCGACTGAGCGTCTTGCGCGGTACGTTCGGCGCTTTCAAGTTCTTGTTGTTGGGACGCTTGTTTCGATTCCAAACCGGTTTTTTCTTCGGTCAACCGGCCCAGCATGTCTCGCGCGTCGGAAATTAAAAGCTCTTCACGTTCAATATCTTGCCCGATTTGGGTCAAGCGGGACGTGAGGATGTCAGCTTGCGCTTTTGCCCGTTCTTCTTCGCGGTCGAGATTGTCACGTTCGACATTCAAGCGCTGAACTGCCGCAGCCGCGCGCGCTTCGTCATCGCGCAGTGGGGGCAGTTTTGATGCCGCTTCAGCCTGAGCCGCAGAGGCTTGAGTGCTCTCTTTGGTTCTGTTTTCGACAACCAATTCGATCTCACCGGCTTTGCCTTGGGAGTCGGTGACGGATTCAATAGCTTGGGTCCAGCGCAGGTAAAGTCCGAGTGCCTCAGCTCGCCGGATGTGACCGGACAGGTTCTTGTACCGAGTGGCTTGCCGTGCCTGTTTTTTAAGGCTGGCAAGCTGGTCTTCCAGTTGCTGCTCCACATCTTCCACACGGGTCAGATTGGTCTCAGCCCCTTTTAGGCGCAACTCGGCTTCATGACGACGGGTATGCAGACCGGAAATCCCGGCGGCTTCTTCCAACAGTTTCCGTCGGTTTTCCGGTTTGGCGTTGATCAATTCGGAAATCTGGCCTTGCCGCACCAGGGCCGGCGAGTTCGCACCTGTCGATGCGTCTGCGAAAAGCAACTGGACATCCCGTTGGCGCACGTCCTTGCCGTTGATCTTGTAAGCCGAACCCGCATCCCGTTCGATGCGGCGGGTCACTTCCAATTCATCGGAATCATTGAAAATGGACGGTGCGGTGCGATCCGAATTGTCCAGCCACAACGTCACTTCCGCCATGTTGCGTGCGGGCCGTCCGGAGGTTCCGGCAAAGATGACGTCTTCCATCCCCTTGCCGCGCAGGGCTTTGGCCGAGGTTGCCCCCATGACCCAGCGCAATCCTTCCAAAATGTTGGACTTGCCGCAGCCATTGGGGCCGACAATACCGGTCAGGCCGGGTTCGACCATAAAGTCCGTATTGTCGACGAATGATTTGAAGCCCGAAAGGCGAAGACGTTCGATTTTCACGCGGCACCCTCAATCTGTAAACACAATGCGCAAATCGCTAAGTGAGTAGACCTAGCAGGATTCGCGGGCAGGGAAGAGTTAAGATTCCCTATTCAACGAGGAGGGGGTCTAGCACCTGCTGAAAATCTTCAAAAGAGCGTCCGCCATAGGTTGTGCCGTTGATGACGAATGTCGGTGTTGCGCTGATGCCGAAAACGTTCTGGCCGTCTTCAACCACTTGTTCGATGCGATCGATTTCGTCTTGGTTTTGCATACAGGCATTAAATTGCTCAGCATTCATGCCGCCCATCCGGCCAATTTTCAGCAATTCCGACGCTGAATCTTGGGCGCCGACCCAGACCGCCTGCTGTTTGAACAACACGTCGATGAAGCCGAAATACCGGTCTTCCGGCATGCAGCGGGCCAGCATGAATCCGGCATAGGCCCGATCGACCGGCGGCGTCGGAAACTCCCGAAAAATGAAGTGCACCTTGCCGGTGTCGATATATTCCTCCTTCAGCTTCGGATAGACAGCGATGTGGAAGCCGGCACAGGCCGGGCAGGTCACCGAGGCATATTCGATCATGGTGATGGGTGCATTGGGATCGCCGATGGAGCGGTCCGTTTCAATCTTGGAGGCCAAGTCGCTGCCGACACCTTGGTTGCCAGAGGAAGACCCGGCATTCTCACCGCACGCAGATACGAAAAGCGCACCGCTCAGTGCAATCATTGCAAAAATTTTAGATGGAATGGAAAACGGCACGTCGATCTACCTCACTCATAATGTCTCAAATTGCGGGCAACTATAGGGCTCCGCTTCCGCAGTCTCAACAAGATTGCTTTTGGTCAGCGCGCACGGTCCCGCGCGCCCTGAATGATGCGCAAGCGCCCGACCGCGCGATACCCATAATAGATGTTGATGCGCTGAAGGATTTGGGGCTCCCGATGCTGGAGTTCGAGGGCGGCTGGCCCGTAGACGCGAATGGTCAGAACCGCAGCCTCGTCATTTCCGCGAATTCGGCTCATTTTGACCGGCTCGGCGAATTTGGCGAGTTTGTTGCCCACAATATCCGTCCAATAATTCAAGATGTGCGGTTCGGCAAAACCATATTTCTTAAAAGCCACTTTGGCGATTTTGGGCACATAGCGTCCCACACGCGGCGGTGTTGTGCGGGCCGGCCGCGTTGAGCCAAACGAGGCCCGGTCGCTGTTGAGAATCCGCCGGGTCAGCAAGTGGACCGGGACATCTTTGAGTTTGTCTTGAGCCATGCTTGCAAGATGACATATGTGTCGCTTAGACACGAGGCTGAATTCGCGGCTGCCCCTTCTTAAGGATTGTCTTTTGGACGCTTCGACAACAGAACCAGAATCGTCTCGGCGGGTCGCTGTTCCGCTGCTCCATTGGTATGACCGCCACGGTCGCGACTTGCCGTGGCGTTCCAAAACCGGCCCAGCGGATGCCTATCACGTTTGGCTTTCGGAGATCATGCTGCAGCAGACGACGGTTGCCGCCGTGGGGCCCTACTTTGAAAAGTTCCTCGATACGTGGCCGCGCTTGGCCGATCTGGCAGGCGCATCACTTGATGATGTGCTGACGGCTTGGGCAGGGCTTGGGTATTATTCACGCGCGCGAAACCTCCACAAATGCGCCGGTGTGGTGATGGCGGACTATGGAGGGCGTTTTCCTGGGACCGAAGCTGAGTTGTTGAAACTGCCCGGCATCGGGCCCTACACGGCCGCAGCTATTGCGGCGATTGCCTTTGACAAGTCCGCCAATGTTGTCGACGGCAATGTGGAAAGGGTCATGGCGCGTCTTGGGGCTTTTGCCGAACCGCTTCCGCAGGTCAAAAACAAGCTCAAAGCCTTCGCATCTACCTTTGTTCCGTCCAGCCGTCCCGGTGACTATGCGCAAGCGCTCATGGATTTGGGCGCGACCATCTGCACACCGCGTAGACCGAGTTGTTTGCTGTGCCCCCTAGAAGATTTGTGCGAGGCCCGCAAGAAAGGCTTGGCGGAACAATTGCCGACAAAGGCCAAGAAAATTCCGCGTCCGACCCGGCGCGGGGCGGCCTTTTGGCTTCAGCGGAAGGACGGCGCCGTGTTGCTGCGCCGCCGGCCACCCAAAGGATTGTTGGGTGGTATGATGGAAGTGCCGTCAAGCGAATGGATCAAAGACGGCGCGGTCGATGGCGATGAAGTTCTGTCCCATGCGCCCGTGAAACTGTCATGGCAGCGTCAGGACGGATTGGTCGAGCATACCTTTACGCACTTTCATCTTCAGCTGTCTGTTTACACCGCCAAGACGAGCGGCAAGTCGACAGCAGAGGGCGAATGGGTGGCGCTGGCGGATTTGAAAGACCAAGCTTTGCCGACGGTAATGAAAAAGATCATTCGCCATGCGAGAACCTCACTCGATCAATAAAAGTGAATTGAGCCGCCGCCGGACTTTGACGGCTGCCAAAAGTTGATTGTTCTTAGATCCATACGGTCATTCATTCAGGCATCACATGAAACGGGTGGAGGGCTTCCCCTGCCGCTTTTAGTTTGGCTCTCAACATTTTTTCAAGTTCAGTTGGGAGTCAGTCATGTCTGTTTTGAGCGGCAAGGTCGCCATTGTCACCGGTGCGAGTTCGGGTATCGGGCGCGCGGCAGCGAAACTCTTTGCAGCGGAAGGCGCCAAGGTCGTCGTCGGCGCGCGGCGACGCCATGAATTGGATATTTTGGTCGACGAGATTGTGTCGTCCGATGGTCAGGCGGTTGCCTGCGCCGGTGATGTCAGAGATGAATCCTATGCAGCCGATCTTGTTGATCGTGCCCATGCGCAATATGGCGGCCTCGATATCGCCTTTAACAATGCGGGCGTTTTGGGGGAGATGGGGTCGGTATGCGATCTCTCCTTAGCCGGTTGGCATGACACCCTTGAGACCAATCTGACCAGTGCGTTTCTTGGCGCCAAGCATCAGGTGCCGGCCATGATCGATCGCGGCGGCGGCTCCATCATCTTTAACTCGACCTTTGTGGGGCATACGGCCGGCATGCCGGGTATGACTGCCTATGCTGCCAGTAAGGCCGGGCTGATCGGTTTGACTCAAGTGCTTGCCGCCGAATTCGGGCCAAAGAACATCCGGGTCAATGCGGTTTTACCGGGCGGGACAGATACGGATATGGGACACGCTGCCGCCAATACGCCCGAAGCAAAGGCATTCGTGGAGAATCTGCATGCCTTGAAACGCACTGCGGCGCCTGAGGAAATCGCACGGTCCGTACTGCACCTGGCGTCGGACGCCTCAAGTTTCATTACAGGGGCCGCGATATTGGTGGACGGCGGCGTTTCAATTTGCCGAACTTAAAGGTCTAGTTTGCCTTCATTTCGGCGCGGACCTGTTGGCGCAGCAAGTCGATGGGTTTGAGTTTGCGTTCCGCCTCGAAATGCCAAAATGTCCAACCGTTGCAAGCATCCAAGCCTTGCACATGGGCACCGATCTTATGGATCGAGCCTGTTGCGTCTGCGCAAACCAGGCTGCCGTCCGCACGCACCCGGGCCGCATATCGTTTGCGCGGGTCGTAAAGTTTTGTTCCGGGTTCCAAGAGGCCCCGTTCCACGATGGTGCCGAACGGAATGCGCGGTTCGGCGCGTTTTGACTGCGTGACCTCCAGATCTTGGGCTGCCGTGGGCAGGACTTGCCCGAGGCGTTTCTTGGCGACCTTGATGTACTCTTTCTCGCGCTCCAGGCCGATATAGTGTCGCCCGAGCTTCTTGGCGACTGCGCCGGTCGTTCCGGTGCCGAAGAAGGGATCCAAAACCACGTCACCCGGATTGGACGACGACAAAATCACCCGATGCAAAAGGCTTTCGGGTTTTTGTGTCGGATGGGCTTTGTCCCCTTTGCCGTTTTTGAGCCGTTCTTGGCCCGTGCACAAAGGCAGGGTCCAATCGGACCTCATCTGAAGATCGTCATTCAACATCTTCATAGCGTTGTAGTTGAACGTGTACTTTTTCTGGTTTGAGTCCCGTGCCACCCAAATCAGTGTTTCATGGGCATTGGTAAATCGCGTGCCGCGGAAATTGGGCATGGGATTGGTCTTGCGCCAGATAATGTCATTCAAGATCCAATAATCCAGATCTTGCAGAACAGCGCCGACCCGGAAGATGTTGTGGTAACTGCCGATCACCCAAAGCGTGCCCGTGGGTTTGAGGATCCGCTTACATTCACGGAGCCAGGCCTGGGTGAAGTCGTCATAGGTTTTGAAACTGTCGAACTTGTCCCAGTCGTCGTCCACGCCGTTGACTTTGGAATTGTTCGGTCGGCGAAGATCGCCTTCAAGTTGGAGATTGTAAGGGGGATCGGCAAAAACGAGATCGACGCTTTCATCGGGCAATTGACGGAGGCCGGCAAGGCAGTCTCCCTCAACAATAGAATCCAAGAATTTGTCTAGCGCTGGCGCTGTCTTTTGTTTTTTTCCGCTGGCCATGATTGCCCCCAAATTGATTTTGGCGCGATCATGAGTCAGTGGAGTCTCGTGGTCAATAGTTTTTTGGAATCAATAAGTTAACGGCGAGTCTTAAGATTCATCAAGACACAATATCTTGTGGATCGGTTTAAAGCTGCGCCGATGATGTTGGGTTACGCCGGCGGATGCGAGGCCATTTTGATGGTCTTTGGTTCCATATCCTTTGTTCCGCTCCCAGCCGTAATCGGGAAACTCAAGCGCAAGATCCGTCATGATCCGGTCGCGTGTAACCTTGGCGATGATCGAGGCAGCTGCAACGGACAAGGACCGTCCGTCTCCTTTTACAATGGCTTGCCCGGCGCAGGGCAGTTGGGGCAGCAATTTGCCGTCCACAAGCGCCATATCCGGTGAGGCCTCCAGATTTGCAATCGCGCGCTGCATCGCCAAGAAAGTTGCTTGCAGAATATTGTGCTCGTCTATTTCACGCGGATCCGCCAGACCGACACCTACATCGGCGGTCTCTTTGATCTTTTCAAACAGCGTTTCCCGTGAATTGGCCGATAGCTTTTTTGAATCCTGCAGACCGTTAGGACATTTGTCCGGCACCAAAATCACCGCTGCGGCCACCACGGGCCCGGCCCAAGGTCCACGCCCGGCTTCGTCGACGCCGGCAATGTTTTGGAAGCCGTTCGACCGGCACTCTGATTCGAGTTCGAATGTGGGACGGTCCGTCCGGGACAATCGAGACATGGTGGATGACCTGGCAACTGATTCTGAGGTGTTCAGCCTATCAGAACAGAGTTAGCTGGCCATCTTTCTCCGCCACGCATCGGAACTGGCTGGTATCCAGATCCAATCGGTTGGCGTTCAATCCCAAACGTTTTGAAGCGGCGTGAAACCGGTCCTTGATCATCTTCGCATATGCGCCACGTCCACGCATGCGCAGACCCCATTCAGATTCATAGGCCTTACCGCCGCGTATGTCCTCGACCAAACGCATGATATGCGCGGCGCGATTGGGCATGAGTGCCTCGATCCAATCTTTGAACAGGTGCCTGACTTCCAGCGGCAGGCGCAGCATAATGTATCCGGCCGAAGTCGCGCCGGCCTCGGCGCAACTTTCTAAGACAGATTCAATTTCCGCTTCATTCAGTGCCGGTATCACAGGCGCCATCATAATGCCCGTCGGAATACCGGCTTTGGTCAGTTGCGTGATCGCCGACAATCTGCGCAAGGGTGTTGAGGCGCGCGGTTCCATAGCCCTAGATAGTTTGGAATCCAGAGTGGTCACGGACAAACAAACTTTCGCTAAGTTCTTGCGCGCCATCGGCGCCAAGATGTCGATATCCCGCGTGACCAAATGCGATTTGGTGACGATGGCAACAGGGTGGTTGAACTCCGCCAGAACTTTCAAAATGCTCCGTGTAATCTGATAATCCCGCTCAATCGGCTGATAGGGATCCGTATTGGTGCCGATGGCAATCACCTTGGGAACATAGGAGCGTGATTGCAGTTCCTCGCGCAGCAGCTCGGCCGCCTGCGGTTTGGCAAACAGGCGCCGCTCAAAATCAAGACCCGGGGATAGACCCATATAGGCATGGGTGGGCCGGGCATAACAATAGGAGCATCCATGCTCACAGCCACGATAGGGGTTGATGGACTGCTCAAAAGAGATGTCGGGAGATCGATTGGTTGTCACAATCGATCGAGGGGTTTCCTCCGTGACATGGGTCTGCACCGGCTGCGGCGCGCCATCGTCCCAGCCGTCATCAAACGGACTGCGCTTTTCCTGCTCAAATCGCCCGCTCGCATTGTTCACGGATCCGCGGCCATGTTTATGGGCGATGTGGTCCCGTTCGATAGAGCGGGTGTTTGGGGTTGGTCTGACCATGGGCCCCATTATATCATCAAAATAGAACATAACAAGAACATTTGCAGGGTGGGATTGGCTGGCCTCGTTGCCCAGGTCGTGATCTAAGGAGCCTCATGATTAGTGTGGTGATTCCAACGCTGAATGCGGAGACAACACTGGCCCGGACGCTGGGCTGTTTGGTCGGCGCAGCCGTCCAAGAGCTGATACGTGAGGTCATCGTCGTAGATGGTGGGTCGTCCGATGGGACACGCGCCATTGTTGAGGCTTCCGGTGCGAAATGGATCGATTCGACGCGCGGTCGCGGACGGCAGCTGAAGACCGGCGCCGATCACGCCAAATGTGACTGGCTGCTGTTTTTGCACGGCGATACGATTTTGCAGGACGGATGGGAGCGCGAGGTTCGAGCCTTTATCGAGCATGTCGAGCGAACCGGTGACCAAAAAGCCGGAATCTTTCGGTTCGCGGTCGACGACTATTCCGCCAAAGCCCGGCGGCTTGAAGTGATGGTGCGGTTTCGCTGTTGGTTGCTATCGCTGCCTTACGGGGATCAAGGTTTGTTGATCAGCCGTCACCTTTACAACAATGTGGGCGGCTTCGAAGATGTCCCTTTGATGGAAGATGTCAGCATGGTCAAACGTTTGGGCCGCAGCAGGCTTGCCTACTTTAAGAGTCAGGCGATCACCAGCGCCCGGCGATTCCGGAAAAACGGTTTTCTTCTTCAACCGGTGAAAAACATGTCTCTGCTGGTTTTGTATTTTATGAGAGTTCCGCCGCGCATATTGGCAAAACTATATGGCTAGTCTTCCATCTGTGTACAGACGGCGTCTGGTGATTTTTGCCAAGGCGCCCGAAATGGGCCGAGTCAAAACGCGATTGGCGCGTGACATCGGTCCGGTGCGGGCAACAGCCTGGTACCGTTTCACATCTAAGAGAGTGATTGCCGGTTTGTCGCGCGATCCGCGATGGGATACCTATTTGGCTGTCGCGCCGGATCAGGCATCTGCTTCCTACAAAAGTTGGCGTGACATCTGGCCCGAGACTGTGATGCGGGTGCCTCAAGGTGGTGGCGATTTGGGTGCACGGTTGGAGTCTGTTTTTCGGTGGTTTCCGCCCGGGCCGATCCTGATCGTCGGCAGCGATATTCCCGGCCTGACATCCCGGCATATTGCCTCTGCGTTTAAAGCTCTGGGTCGCAAGGATGCGGTGCTTGGCCCTTGTCAGGATGGTGGGTATTGGGGGATCGGCCTTAGGCGTTTGCGTCCTGAAATAGATCTTTTCGGCGGCGTGCGATGGTCCACGCAAGACACCTATAGCGATACACTCCGTGCTTTGGCGCCTCGCTGCGTCGAACCTTTGGAGACTCTCATTGATGTCGATACGGGATCTGATTTTGCCCTGATGTCTGCGCTCTAGGCACGCTTTCTTGCCTTTAATTTCGGGAAGTGTCAGTAATGATCGACGCCGATGGGAAAAGTGGCGCAAGTTTAAGGTGGGGTTAGGCAAATGCCGATCATGATCCAATCGTTAGAGGAATGGGCGCAAGCCGCGACTCCGGATCTCTTGTCGGTAATTATTCCTGCGCATAATGAAGAAGGATGCATCGAAGAGACCATTCGAAACTTCGAAACCGCATTAAGCGATGCCGGCGTGCCTCATGAGATTCTCGTCATCAACGATAATTCGAGTGACCGTACGGAAGAGATCCTGAAATCGCTGGAATCCGAACTTCCTTCGCTTTCGCATATCAACAATGAGCCGCCCAACGGCTTCGGCTTTGCTGTACGTGTGGGTTTGACCGCCTTTAAGGGAGAATGCGTTGCACTCGTCATGGCAGACGGCTCCGACGATCCAAAAGACCTGGTGAAATTCTATCGGAAATGGAAAGAAGGATATGATTGCGTTTTCGGGACGCGATTCCATCGGGACAGTACGTGCAAAGACTATCCTTTGTTCAAATTGATTTTGAACCGTATCGGCAATCTGTTTATCAAATCCATGTTCTTAATGGGTTACAACGATACCACCAATGCCTTCAAACTCTATAGCCGTGACGTCATCGCCGGTTTGCAGCCCCTGTTGTCTTATCAATTCAACTTGACGGTCGAATTGCCGCTCAAAGCGATTTCACGGGGGTTCAGCTATGCGGTGGTTCCGAACAATTGGTACAATCGTACGGAAGGTGTGTCCAAATTCAGGGTCGATGAACTGGGCTCCCGGTATATCTTTATTGTTCTTTATTGCTGGCTTGAGAAGCAGTTTTCAAAAAGCGATTATGTGGATATGGAGCATATGCGACATTTGCAGCTTCAGGTTTGGCACCGTTGAACCTGTTTGGCGCGATGGTGACACTAACGCTTAATGTGTTCGTTCAACCGCGGCATAATCTCGACGAAATTGCAGGGCTTGTGACGAGAATCAAGTTGTTGCTTTAGAATTCCATCCCACCCGTCTTTGCAGGCTCCCGGTGATCCGGGCAATGCAAAAAGATAAGTTCCGCCTGCAACACCGGCCGTTGCGCGTGATTGCACCGTCGATGTCCCGATCTTTTCAAAGGATATGCGGTGAAACAGAATTGCAAACCCTTCAATTTCCTTTTCGTAGACGCACTGGAATGCTTCAGGTGTGACGTCCCGGCCGGTCAGTCCGGTTCCGCCGGTTGAGATGACCACGTCAATCTCTGTATTTGCGATCCAGTCGTGCAGTTGCCCCGCAATTGCTTCGATGTCATCGGTGACGATGGTGCGGTCCGCCAAAAGGTGACCGGCCTCTTTGAGGCGTTCGACCAGAATATTTCCTGATTTGTCGTCATCCAATGTGCGCGTGTCCGAAACGGTCATAATGGCGATGCGGACGGGATGAAAGGGTGTGGCGGCGTTCGTATGGTCTGTCATGTGATGTGCAAGCCCGACTTGCGTTTATCGATTGGCGTATCTGTCTTGCTCTGTTTCGACGGATCTGTAAATGGGCCATTTGCCGCCGGCCGCGGCCTCAAGCGTGGGCGCACTTTGTCCGAGGCGGTTTCGATAAATCCACAAATTGGTCAACACCTGCTCAATAAATGATCGTGTTTCGCCCGACGGAATGCTTTCGATAAAAAACAGAGGATCGCTGGAGTCTTTTTTCAGTTCCTTGGTCCATTTTCTCAAGTTTCCAGGACCGCCGTTATAGGCAACGGCGAGGGCGTAAAGGTTGCCTGACGGATCGCCCCGTCTAAGCAATTGCTGAAGGTAGTCCTGGCCGAGTTTGAGATTAAAGCTTGGGTCAAACAATTTGTCTGCATTGCTGGATCGCAGGCTTTTGTCTTTTGCAAGAGAGCTTGCGGTCCGAGGCATCAATTGCATGAGCCCGCGCGCGCCGGCCCAAGATTTTGCGTTGGGATCGAATTTGCTTTCTTTGCGGATGAACGCATAGATTAAGGCGCGATCAAGTTCGAAGCCGTCCGCCGGCGTGTATTTCGGCAGCGGAAACAGCCCTGATTCAAACCCGTCGCCTTGACCATATTCGGCGATCTGCAATTGCGCCGCAGGCAAATCCAACGCGACAGCCAGGGCCAGTAAGTCGCTGTCGAGGTTTGAGCTGACCCGCCCGTGTATCCGCCGCAATTCCGCATCAGCAAGATCTTCTCGGCCGATCTGCGCCAGAGCAACGGCACGGGCCACAGAAGGATATTCTGTGATCGCGCGAAAACCCGATGCTGTTAATCTAAGTGCTCTCCAGTCGTAAGCATGGTCATTGCCCAATTGGCGATTGGCCAATACGCCGTAGAAGGTAAACGGCTCATCGGCTGCAATCTCTAGATATTTTGCCACCTTTACCGGGTTCTTTGTCACAAGGTTCGCGCGCGCAGCCCAATAAGCGCCCGCGGATCGACTGGCAGCATTATTGTATTTGGCATTTGCAAAAGCCTCGAAATGTGTCGCTGCCGCCTCATAATCTTTGAGTTGCCAATGCGAAAGCGCTGCGATCCAGTCGGCGAGAGGCAGCGCTTCCCGGCTTCGTTCAATCACCTCTTGCGCCACCGGGATGGCCTTTTTGGGCACGCGTTCCAAAAAGTATTGCCGGGCGATCCAGGTCTTGATGCGGTCTGTTTCGACGGCCGTGAGATCGCGGTCAACATCCTTCTTTTTGATATAGTTCAGAGTTTGCGTCGGGCGCTCCCGTGCCAAGAGTGACTTGGCATATCGATTGATTTGATTGACCCGTTTGCGTTGGCTCGAAGACCGTTTCTTGTTCGATAGGTGAGGGTTGGAAACCCGGTTCGGTTCGGGCCTGTACTTTTTTGAAAGTGGGCGTTTTGGTTGTGCCGCATTGCTTGGTTTGCGACGAAGCGCCAATTTGTAGATACGGTTTGCTTCCGGATGATCGTTGTAACTGTCCAACCAATTCCGCAGCTCGTTGTATTTTGAACGGTAGGCCGTGGGATGCATATAGCGTTGAAATTGCACGTAACTCATCAAAACGGGATTCGCCAGTTCAGAGATGAGATTATCGGCCTTTTGCCACTGGCCTTTTTCTTGGACCTCAAAAATGCGGAGGTATAGATCGATATCGGACGCATTCAATATGCCCGGATCGATCGAGTCCTCGGTCAATTGTGCTTGCGGGACGATTATTTGAGCGTTCACGGCAGGATCGGCCTGTGCCGCACCCGCCCACACCAGCAACATGAGAAGAGTAGCAATCGTTGCTGTGATTCGACGCTGGACGGCACTCATGAAACGATGTGTCTTTGTCACTCTGGGTCCACTCTTCGTTTTTGTCGCGTCGATGTGGTGCGCACGTTAACCGCCTGCCATTGGCCTATCAAGTCTCCGGCTCTGCCAGCCAAGATCCAGCTTCGCAGAAGGCTTTTAAGCGGCCGTTAAAGCCCTATTCAAGTTCTTTGATTTTTGCCTGAATCTCTAGAAAATCTCTCCAGGCCAACCGCTTATGGGCGGGCTGGCGTAACAGATATGCCGGATGCAGGGTCGGTAGGGCTGGGATTGTCTGTTCCCGAAAGTCGTCCAACATAAGCTCCGTCCACTTGCCACGAAGCCGCATGATTCCCGTATTGGTATCCAGCAGATATTTTGCCGAGGTGCCGCCCAGCAGAACCACAACTTTGGGTCCGGCAAGTTGTATGTGGCGGCGAATAAAGGGAAGGCAGGTCATGGCTTCATTGAGCGTCGGTGTGCGATTGCCGGGCGGACGCCAATTGAGGATGTTTGAAATGTAAACCGAGCTGCGATCACGTCCGATCGCGGTTAGCATGCGATTGAGCAACTGACCGGCTGCGCCCACGAACGGCAGTCCTTGGATGTCCTCGTCCCGCCCCGGCGCCTCACCGACAAACATGATGGGCGCTTCAGGATTGCCATCTGCAAACACCGTATTCTTGGCGGTGTTCTTTAAAGAGCATCCGTTGAATGTTTCAATTGCGCTGCGAAGCTCATCCAGGGACTGGCATTGTCCTGCAAGCTCCTTCGAACTGATTGTCGTCGCGGAGGCTGATCCGCCGTGGGGCTGAATTGCTATGGTGCTCTGCTTGGCCTGGTCGGCGGCAGCTGCCGCCATTTCCTCCGATTGCGGAGCGGTATAGCGATTCACAGGCGATGACAAAATGGCCTCATCGACACCGCAATCAGCGTAAAACGTTAACGCTTCCAGATCGGTCAGATTGGGATTTGAGACTGCATTCTTGGGCATGATTTCTTTCGTCCGGTCATCAACGAAGCTTGACCTTTGCCGAACATTCTACCCATAACAGGGTCAAAAGGGCAAAAGAGACCCTCAGTTCTTCCACACTCGTTGAAGGGACATTATGTCAGAAGACTCAGCCGAACGCGACTCCATGGAATTCGATGTTGTGATTGTCGGCGCCGGCCCGGCGGGCCTGAGCGCGGCAATCCGCCTTAAGCAACTCGCTGCGGCGCAGGACAGAGAAATAAGTGTTTGTGTTTTGGAAAAGGGGTCTGAGGTCGGCGCGCATATTTTGTCTGGTGCGGTGATGGATCCCATTGCCATGAACGAGCTCTTTCCGGATTGGAAAGAGAAGGGCGCGCCATTAAATACCCCTGTCACCGATGACAGATTCTGGTACCTAGGCGCGGCAGGAAAAATTCGCGTCCCCAATTTTCTCATGCCGCCTTTGATGAGTAATCACGGAAACTACATCGTCAGTCTCGGTAATGTTTGCCGATGGCTGGCCGAACAGGCTGAAGAGTTAGGTGTTGAGATTTATCCGGGATTTGCCGCCGCCGAAGTCGTCTATGATTCCGAGGGCCGTGTTAAAGGCGTCGCGACGGGTGATATGGGGATCGCGCGGGACGGCAGTCAAAAACCGTCCTACACACCGGGAATCGAACTGCACGGCAAGTACACATTCTTTGCAGAAGGTGTTCGGGGATCACTTTCAAAGCAGTTGATTGCGAAGTTCGATTTAGATGCGGAGTCCGAGCCTCAAAAGTATGGGATTGGTCTAAAGGAATTGTGGCAGATTCCAAAAGATCAGCACAAAGAGGGCTTGGTTGTTCACACGATGGGTTGGCCACTCGACAATCAGACCGGTGGCGGGTCTTTTATGTATCATTTTGACGAGGACCTGGTCTCTATCGGTTTTGTTGTGCATCTGAATTATCAGAATCCGTATTTGTCACCGTTTGACGAGTTTCAACGCTTCAAACATCATGACGACATTCGGCCGTTTTTGGAGGGTGGTAAGCGATTGTCCTATGGCGCGCGCGCCATATCCGAAGGCGGGCTTCAATCGGTGCCCAAATTGACTTTCCCCGGGGGTGCTTTGATTGGTTGTTCTGCGGGGTTTGTAAATGTGCCGCGGATCAAAGGCAGTCACAATGCGATGACGTCCGGCATGTTGGCGGCCGACGCAGCATTTGAAGCCATCCTCACCGAACGGCAACGCGACGAACTGACCGACTATGCTGAAAGCTATCAAACTTCTCATATTTTTAAGGATCTTAATCGGGTCAGGAACGTCAAACCGCTCTGGAGCAAATTGGGAACGGCTTTAGGTGTCGCGCTCGGTGGGCTCGATATGTGGATCAATCAGATAATTCCGGGCGGTTTGGGTTTCACATTGCGTCATGGCAAGGCCGATCACGAAACGCTCAAGCCGAAGTCAAAATCCCAGCCCATCGACTATCCGAAACCCGACGGGGTGCTCTCTTTTGACAAGTTGTCCTCCGTGTTTCTATCCAGCACCAATCATGAAGAAGACCAGCCGGTTCATCTCAAGCTGACGAACCCTGAGGTCCCGATTGCGGAAAATTTGCCGATGTATGATGAACCGGCACAAAGATACTGTCCCGCCGGGGTCTACGAAGTTTTGACCGATGATGACGGCAGCAATCCGAGATTCCAAATCAACGCCCAAAATTGTGTGCATTGTAAGACCTGTGACATCAAAGATCCGGCACAAAACATCAATTGGGTTGTGCCGGAAGGCGCAGGGGGTCCCAACTATCCGAATATGTGATAGCGTGATGAAACGGCGCCCCATCAGGCGAGATTTGGAAATGAGTGAAACAGTTTATGTCCCGGCCTTTGTTCCCCAGATTTAGCCTCCATAGACCGGGCTTTTTCGCCTTTTCGTGCGTGTTGTCTCTGATTTTCTTTTCCTTCGCCGGTTGTACCGTCTCCCAGGAGATGCCGTCAGGCTTTGCCTCCGCACCCCGCTCAGCCCAAATGACCGGCAATCTGTTTGGAAGTTATCTGGCCGGCGGGTTTGCAGGTGCGACCCGCGATACGAAAAGCGCTGCCGTGTTCTACCGGAACGCATTGTCCCGGGACCCGGACAATGCCGTGATCTTAGAGCGGGCCTTTTTACTTGCGCTGGCCGACGGCCAGTTTCAGCAAGCGCGCCGAATGGCTGAAGAGATTGTCGAGCGCGATACGGGAAATCGCATGGCGCGTCTCGTATTAGGTCTGGATGCATTTGAGAGAAATGAATTCGCATCGGCGCGCTTTCATTTGGATGAAAGTCGCAAAGGCCCAATTACCGTTCTTGTGCGTGACTTGGTCGCCGCTTGGTCCTATGCCGGTGAAAGCGATTTCGATCAGGCGATCGTCTCTCTCGACGCGGGCGCGCGGGTCACCAACTTTGATATTTTTTACGCAAGCAATCGTGCCTTTCTGAACGATCTGGCGGACAGGTCGGTTGACGCAGAGCAGGATTATTTGAGCGCCCTCGAAGGGTCGCGCGGCCGGTCTCGGCAATTGGTGCGGGCCTATGGGCGGTTTTTGGAGCGAGATGGCCGGGAGGGTGAGGCCAGCTCGCTATACCAAGACTATATCGAGACAATCTTTGACGATGAAGCGATTCAGAATGAGCTGGACCGCTTGAATGACGGGGGCAAGCCGAGCCGAATTATAGAGTCGCCGCGCCAGGCGGTGGCCAGCGGACTCTATGGTGCCGCCACGTATTTGGCGCAAGAGCGCAATGTCGATCTGCCGATCGTCTATCTGCGCTTGGCTTTGGAACTGGACCCTGACTTTCACGAGGCCCGGCTTTTGCTTTCCGACCTGTTTGAAGTCAACGGTGGATGGGAAGATGCGCTGCGTGTGCTGCAAGACATTCCGAGAAGCTCTGATCTTTATCGGAATGCGCAGATTCAAATGGCCATCAATCTGGATCGGTCCGGTGAGATGGACGAAGCTATCAAGCGGCTTCAACGTCTCAGCAAATCGCGACCGAACGATTATGACGTGATAAGATCGCTGGGCGATTTGCTGCGCAGAGACGAACGCTATGGGGAGTCGATCGACGCTTACACCCGTGCTATTGATCTTTATGGTCCCGTGGATCAAAACGCTTGGTCTTTGTATTATTCTCGCGGCGTTGGCTACGAAAGAACAAAGCAGTGGGAATTGGCAGAGAAGGACTTTTTGAAAGCCATTGATTTGTCTCCTGATCAACCACTGACTCTGAATTATTTGGGCTATTCATGGATTGAAATGGGAATCAATTACGAGGAGGCGACGGAGCTGATCAGCCGCGCCGTTTCACTGAGCCCGGATGACGGATTCATCGTTGATAGTTTGGGTTGGGCGCTCTTCCGCCAAGGCAAATATGAACAGGCCGTCGAGTTGTTGGAGCAAGCCGTCAATCTCCAGCCCAATGACCCTGTGATCAATGAGCATTTGGGCGATGCTTACTGGAAGGTCGGACGACGGATTGAAGCCAGGTTCCAGTGGCGCCAGTCTCTTGACTTGAACCCTGAAGAAGATCTCATTCCGAAACTACAAAAAAAGCTCGATGAAGGCCTGATTTAGGGCGTTCAACGATTGAGGTCTCTGTCTTTTACTTTTGCGAAAAGTGTTGCCCGACAGATGTTAGCCCCCGCCAAACTCAATCTGTGTCTGCATGTCGGCCCCAAAAGGCCCGACGGCTATCATGATCTTTTCAGTCTTGTGGCCTTTGCGAATATTGGAGACGAACTGACGGTTGCAGCCGCAGACACCACTGAGTTGATCATCGAGGGACCATTCGCCTCTGAACTGTCGAATGTGGACCAAAGAGACAACATTGTTTGGGCTGCGGCCGGCCGTATTCTCGATCTCTCTCGAGGGACAGACGGTTCTCCGTTGGGTTTACGACTCAACTTGATCAAAAGGTTGCCCGTCGCATCCGGAATCGGCGGTGGGTCAGCCGATGCAGCTGCCGCCCTTCGGCTTGCCGCCGATTGTGTGGGGCTCAATATCACCGCGGACGAACTTGCCGAGATTGGCTTGGCTCTGGGTGCCGACGTGCCCGTTTGCTTGTTTGCGCAAACCGCTTGGATGAGCGGGATCGGGGAGTCTCTGTCGCCGGGCCCTCAATTGCCTGATACCTACGTGGTTTTGGCCAATCCAGGCAAAGCGGTTCCGACCAAGGAGGTGTTTGATCGATACGACATGCAGCCAATTCCAGCCGGGCCCCTAGCGCCGGCAAATTTGCCCGCAAAGTTTGCGAGCTTTGATGATTTGATCGGCTTTCTCCAAACCGTCCGCAATGATCTGGAGCGTCCGGCCACGCAATTTCTGCCTGAAATCGGCAATGTTCTCGGCGGTTTGGTTGATTGTGGGGCAGAGCTGGCGCGCATGTCCGGCTCTGGCGCGACGTGTTTTGGCTTGTTTTCAAGTAAAACCGCGGCTGAGGCGTGCCGCGATCAAATGCGATTAAGACATTCTCAGTGGTGGATTGACGCAGGCGTTCTGATAAGAGAATAACTCGCCTTCTTTGAGACCTTGATCGAAAGGACACGAACTTGGTGGTGACATGGACATGGGCCCTGTTTGGGGTCGTCATGATCTTTCTGTCTTTGGCCGTCACGCGTTTGATGATGCGGGTCAATATTGCCGATGTTCCAAACGCCCGGTCGAGTCACAAAAACCCAACGCCGAAGAGCGGGGGTGTCGCCATCGCCATTGCGTTTCTGATCGGCCTGATCGGATTGTTTTTTATGCAGGACAATGCGACCGGCGTCTTTGCAATCTCAACCGGCCGCTTTGCTCTCTATCTTGCTCTCACGGCTATGATTGTTGTGGTTGCCTTGGCGGATGACATTTGGGAGGCCCTGCCGTTTTCCAAACTCCTGGCACAGCTCGCGGCTGCCATCTTCTTTGCTGTTTTCATTGCCCGCATTGACTTCGTTTTCATTCCCGGGGTGGGTGAGTTTGATTTAGGGGCCTTGGGATATCTGCTGACGGTGGTTTGGATCGTGTTCTTTATGAACGCTTTCAACTTCATGGATGGCATCAACGGGATCGCGGCCGTTGCCGCTTTGTTGGCAGGGACTTTTTTGGCGCTCATTTCCTTTATTGTGGGCGCTTACTTCGTCACCTTATGCAGTTTTTGTATTGTTTTGTCCGTGCCGGGTTTCTTGGTGCACAATTTCCCCAATGGTCGCATATTCATGGGCGATACGGGCAGTCAGTTTATCGGTTTTGTCTTTGCGTCTTTGGCTGTTTTCGGCACCTCGCTTGATGACGGGCAATTGTCAATCTATGTGGTGCCTGTTCTTTTTTTGCCCTTTATTTTCGATGTTGTGATCACTTTGATTTACAGAACTTTGAGGCGTCAAAACATCATGAGGGCGCATCGCGAACATCTGTATCAGGTGGGAACCAAGTTGGGTTTCACACACAGCCATGTCACTCTTGTTTACGGCTTTTTGTTCCTGATTTGTGGTGTTGGTGCGGTCAACCTTCAATTTGCCAGCCCGGCCGGCCGATTGATCATCATAGCCGGTCTTTTGATTATCTTTGCTGGCTTGTCAGCGGTTGTCTACAACGCAGGTTTGCGTAAGGGCGTGGTCGACAAGCTGACCGCAACCCGTTCCGCTTAAGGGCGTTTCTTAATAGTCGCGTTCGATTGAAAAGTTGATAATGCCGTCTAGAGCATCTCGGTAAGCATTCTCCGGCAATTGCTTGAGGGCAAACCGGGCACGGCGACCATACTCTTTCGCAAGATCCATCGTGGCATCCAGTGTTTGATGTCTTGCCATGAGTTCCACGGCATGCTCCAAATCGCCGTCTTCTTGGTTGTCGGCTTCGATGACGCGCTGCCAAAATGCCTTTTCCGGCTCATCACCTTTTTCGTAGGCCAGAACCACCGGCATGGTGATTTTGCCTTCGCGAAAATCATCGCCAATGGTTTTGCCAAGGGCCGCCTGCTTTCCGGAATAATCCAATGCGTCGTCAACAAGCTGAAATGCGATGCCGAGATTCTCTCCAAAATCGATGAGGGCTTGCTCCTGCCGCTCACCGACTCCGGCGACCACACCGCCCACCCGAGAGGCCGCTGCAAAGAGCGCGGCTGTCTTGGAAGATATAATCTCCAGATAGGTCTCCAGTTTCGTGTTCAGGTCCGCAGTGCTGGCCAACTGCATAACCTCTCCTTCGGCAATGACGCTGGAGGCATTTGACAAGATGTCGAGTATCTTAATGTCGCCGACCTCGACCATAAGGTTAAAGGAGCGGCTAAAGAGATAATCGCCGACTAAGACACTCGCCTGATTGCCCCATAATGTGTTTGCGCTCGCGTGTCCGCGCCGTAGATCGCTTTCGTCAACGACATCGTCATGAAGCAAAGTGGCCGTGTGTATGAATTCAACAGTGGCCGCCAACTTGATGTGGTCGGCGCCCGTATAGCCACACAATTTCGCGCTGGCCAAGGTGATCAGTGGGCGCAGCCTTTTGCCGCCGGCATTGATCAAGTAGCCTGCAACCGCTGGGATCATGGGCACAGAACTCGACATCCGTGCGACAATAAGCTCGTTCACACCGGTCAGATCATCTCGAACCAGTTCCGTGAGGTGGTCGACTGGGGTAACGCGTTCGGCCGGTTTGATGGGTTCGGCATTTTTTGTAAGGACAAGGTCCATATTCACGATAGGTCTAGCCCCTTTCTCGATTGACACTATGACCCGTCAATCAAAGGGTCAAGCCTAGGGGCGCTCCCCGGACCATCATAAATTTGTGGGTTTTGTGAGCAAGCTGAGGCTAAAATAGCTGAGTAGCAAAGGAGTAGGTTTTGAAAGAAGTCTTGCGCACAAACGACCCCGTCCTGATTTCCTATCTTCAGCATGTGCTGAATGACGCAGGAATCGAGGTTTTTGTGATGGATTTGCATACCAGTATCGTCGAGGGAAGCCTGGGCATCCTGCCTCGCAGGTTAATGGTTTTGGATGAGGACGAGGCCGCCGCTAAGCGTTTGATTGATGAGGCGCGCGCCCAGAGGCCGGTTGATGGCTGAGACACAAGGCCGCATCTCAACCGACATTGATCTCACGGGAGCCTCTGTGATTGAGCCCGGCCCGGTCACTGAGGATGCATTCTTGGGCGGCAAACTCAGTGTCTTGCAGCCTCAACGGGGCTATCGCGCCGGGACCGATGCGGTTCTCCTTGCTGCCAGCGTTAACGCTCAACCAGGGGATACGGTGCTCGATATAGGGGCTGGAGTGGGGGTTGCTTCACTGTGCTTGGCCAAGCGATTGGACGGGCTTCATATTACTGCGCTTGAGTTGCAGCCCGCTTACGTGGATTTGCTGATCCAAAACGGCGCGCGAAACGGTCTGTCCGACCGAATTGAAGTTTTTCACGGGGATATTTTGTCACCGCCCCGGCAGATCAAGGATCGCGTTTGGGACCACGTCATGCTCAATCCGCCTTACTACGATCGGGATAAGGCATCATTGGCGGCAGAACCCGGCAAATCTATCGCACATCTGAATGAAGATGCGAAACTTGCTGATTGGCTTGATTTCGCTTTGCGGCGCCTTAAGCCCAAAGGAACGATCACGGTTGTGCATCGAACGGAATGTCTCGACAATATATTGGTGTGCCTAAAGGGCCGAGCCGGCGGCGCAAGAGTTTTGCCGATTTGGCCGAGACAAAACCGCCCGGCCAAGAGAGTGATTGTCTCAGCCACAAAGGAATCCTTATCACCGATTAGCGTTTTGCCCGGCATTGTTATGCATGAGGATGGCCGCCGCTATAGCCAATCAGCGGAAGACATTTTACGTCACGGTTGTGCGCTGGATTTGGAAGAGCATTGAAGCCGTTTTTATGGAAAAGCTTGTTCAGTTTATAAAGTACGTTCTGGCCCTGGAGCTGTCTTCCCAGTTTTCCCGATTCCTCATCGTCGGATCGGTTGCCTTTATCATTGATGCCAGTTTGCTCAGGCTGTTTACGACATTCGGGTTTGATCCCTATACCGGCCGCGCAATGTCTGTGCCGCCTGCCTTGATCTTCGGCTTCATCATGAATCGTCGTTTCACGTTTCGTTATGACGGTAATCAAAAGAAACGTATTCAATTGCCCAAATATGTAGCGGTTCAGGGCGTTGGCGCGACGATCAATTATTCGATTTACGCCATGCTGGTTGCCTTTGTGCCTTTAATCAGCGTTTATCTAGAGTTGGGTGTGGCCGCAGGCGCCGTCGGGGCGATGCTTTGGAATTTTTTCATGGCGCGGACCTTGGTTTTCAGCGATCGGCGTATTTTGGGCCAAAAGAGCCACTAACGAACGCAAGCGTTTGGATTGTTCCCAGGAGACAATACAGTCATGGATAAGGATACATTTCTTCGATTTGTTCCCTTCATAGGAAAGAGCCGTCAAACACCTGTTGTGCCCGTCGTGCGCCTAGTCGGTCCGATCGGTGTCAATTTTGGGTTTCAACGCTCGATTTCCTTCGCCGGTGTTGTCGCGCCTATTGAGCAGGCCTTTAAGGTCAAGGGCGCAAAAGCAGTGGCGTTGGTGATCAACTCACCAGGCGGGTCGCCCGTTCAATCCACTCTGATCTATAAGCGCATCCGCGCCTTGTCCGAAGAAAACGGCGTGCCGGTCTTTGCTTTCGCGGAAGACGCCGCAGCGTCAGGCGGGTATCTTCTCGCGCTTGCAGGCGATGAAATTTATGCGGATGCCAGTTCGGTTATTGGTTCCATCGGCGTAATCTCTGCCGGATTCGGCTTTACCGAATTGATTGCGAGAATCGGTGTCGAACGAAGGGTGTATTCGGCCGGTGAAAGGAAATCCACCTTAGATGCATTTATGCCCGAAGATCCGGAGGATGTCGCCAGACTAAAGGTTTTGCAGCAAGACATTCACAAGGTGTTTAAGGAGTTGGTCCGCGAGCGCCGAGGCGATTTGTTGACGGAATCCGAAGACAAATTGTTTTCCGGAGAATTTTGGACCGGCATTCAAGCGGAGAAACTGGGTTTGATCGACGGTCTTGGTGATGTGCGTTCGGTCATGCGGTCCCGGTTTGGGGAGAACGTCAAGCTAAAGGTGATTGGCGGCGGCGGATCTTGGTTGCGCAGGCGGTCAGGTTTTGGGGATAACCTTTTCAGCCAGGCAGGTTTCGGCTTGCCCAGGACTTGGTCGTCCGACCTGTTGGCAACCCTCGAGGCCCGCTCGCTTTGGTCACGATTCGGGCTTTAGTCTTATGTTGCCAGGTATCAACGAACTTATCCTAACACTGGTCCTGATCGTGGCGATCGGCATCGCCACACGCATATTTGGCGATTCGGCAAAACGCCGGGCGCAAAATGTCAAAGACATTGCGGCCAAGACCACGGCACGCCGTGCCGGGGTGGGAGAGCCGCTGAAGCAGGATCCGAAAACCGGCGTTTATGAGCCTGAACCCAAGACCGGTCGGCCATCCGGTGACGAGACCGATCCGCGTGACTAAGATTATCTCCCGTCACTGAGACTTCGCCTTGATTCAAAAGGGAGGCGCGGCTAGTTTGCGCTGCACAAACAGCCGAGGCGCCGCGAATCCCGCGGCGTTTTGGGATTTTAACCTCACGAAACCGGGGATGCCGTGGGCGAGCAGGCAAAAGACACGTCCTTCCAAGGGCTGATTCTGACGCTTCAGCAATATTGGGCCGAGCAGGGCTGTGTCATTCTTCAGCCCTATGATGTGGAAATGGGCGCAGGTACCTTCCATCCCGCGACAACCTTGCGGGCGTTGGGGCCAAAGCCTTGGAACGCCGCTTACGTACAGCCGTCACGGCGGCCGACCGATGGCCGCTACGGCGCCAATCCGAATCGCTTCCAACACTATTATCAGTTTCAGGTGATCCTCAAACCGTCGCCGCAGAATATTCAGGACCTCTATCTTGAGAGTCTTTTTGCGTTGGGGATTGACGCGAAGAATCACGATATCCGCTTTGTCGAAGACGACTGGGAAAGCCCGACACTGGGCGCCTGGGGCTTGGGTTGGGAGGTCTGGTGCGACGGCATGGAGGTTAGCCAGTTCACCTATTTTCAGCAGGTCGGGGGCTTTGATTGTAATCCCGTATCCGGGGAGCTGACTTACGGACTAGAGCGTCTCGCCATGTATGTGCAGGGTGTAGATAATGGTTACGATCTCGACTTCAACGGTCGAGGTGTGACTTGGGGTGACGTGTATCATCAAAGTGAACGCGAATTCTCAGCCTACAATTTTGAGCATGCAAACACCGAAATCCTATTCCGGCATTTTGAAGATGCCGAGGCGGAGTGCAAATCCCTTGTCGGCGTGCAATTGCCTTTGCCCGCCTACGATCAATGCATCAAAGCGAGCCATATCTTCAACCTGCTTGATGCCCGAGGCGTCATCAGTGTCACGGAACGCCAATCCTATATCTTGCGTGTCCGAACTTTGGCAAAGGCTTGTGCGGAAGCTTGGATGGAGAGCCCGCAGGGGCGAACACCAGGTGCCGGCATTGTGGATTTCGAAGGTTAGTTATGGCGCAGCTGCTGCTTGAACTGTTTTCCGAGGAGATACCCGCGCGCATGCAAATGCAAGCGCGGGATAATCTCGCCCTGCAAATCACCAAGCGTTTGGATGAGGCTGGTTTTCAAGGATATGCAACGCGCACTTTTGCCACGCCGCGCCGTATCACTTTGGTGGTTGATGATTTGGCGGCTGTGCAAGACGATCGCCGGGAAGAGCGCAAGGGCCCTCGTGTCGGTGCGCCCGACAAAGCTGTAGAGGGTTTTTTGAAATCGGTCGGGTTGACAAAGGACCAGCTCAAAACCGAGTCCGACAAGAAGGGCGAGTTCTACGTCGCTGTGATCGAACAAAAGGGCGGCGCGACAAAAGATGTTATTGCGAAAATCGTTCCTGAAGTGATTCAGGAATTTCACTGGTCCAAGAGCATGCGATGGGGAGACGGCTCTTTACGATGGGTGCGGCCGCTTCATTCCATCTTGTGTCTCTTTGACGGAGACGTCGTGCCTTTTGAAGTCGACACTTTGCCAAGTGGTGATTCCACACAAGGTCATCGCTTTATGGCGCCGGCCGAATTTTGCGTGACTGATTTCGACGATTATGCCGGCCGGTTGTTAGATGCCAAGGTCAACATCAGTGCCGAAAACCGCCGCTCGCAAATCTTGCGCAAAGCCACGGAGCTCGCAGAGACGGACGGTTATGAACTGGTCGAAGACGAAGCCTTGGCGACGGAAACGGCGGGTCTTGTGGAATGGCCGGTGGTTCTCATGGGATCCATCGACGCCAATTTTGTCCGGCCCGTCAATGAAGGCGGTTTGCCTCCTGAAGTTTTGCGGACCGCCATGGCCAAGCACCAAAAGTACTTTTCGGTGCGCGACCCGGAGAGTGGAGATTTGGCGCCGCGTTTTATTGTAGTGTCAAATCTGATTGCCGAAGATGACGGCAAACAAATCGTTGCCGGCAATGAACGCGTTTTACGGGCACGTTTGTCTGATGCGAAATTCTTCTGGGATCAGGATCGCAAGAAATCATTGGAAGACCGGATTGTTGATCTTGAACCGATCGTTTTTCATGCAGAGGTCGGAAATTACCTTTGGAAGGTCAGCCGTGTGCAGATGCTGACGGAGTCGTTGGCAAAAGTCACCAATGCAGATCCGGAGCTGGCCATGCAGGCCGCAGGATTGGCAAAAGCCGATCTAACAACGGAAATGGTCGGCGAGTTTGCGGATCTTCAGGGCTTGATGGGCAAATATTACGCCGTTGGTGACGGTCATCCCAAAGAGGTGTGCGATGCCATTGCGGATCACTATTCACCGCTCGGGCCCAGCGACACCTGCCCGGAAGAGCCGGTGAGTGTGACCGTTGCGCTTGCCGACAAACTTGACACTCTCTCTATCCTCTGGGCGAAAAACATTCGGCCGACAGGATCCAAGGACCCTTATGCCCTGCGCCGCGCGGCCCTAGGCGTTATCCGCCTCATTCTAGAGAACACCTTGCGTTTGCCTTTGAAGGATTACATCCGCCAAGTTCACGACAATTATAATTTGGAGAATTTGGATCCCGCAATCACTGACGATCTTATGCAATTCGTTGCAGAGCGATTGAAAGTCTATTTGCGCGATAAGGGCGCCAAGCACGATCAGATTGATGCGGTGTTCGCATTGCCGGAGCAAGACGATCTACTGCTTGTTGTTGACCGCGTTTATGCTTTGAGGTCTTTCCTCGAAGAGGCAGACGGTGCCAATCTGCTGGCAGCCTATAAACGCGCGGCCAATATCTTGCGTATTGAAGAAAAGAAAGACGGACAAAGTTATCGCGGAAAGGCGGATCCTACGCTTTTGCAGCAAGACGAAGAAGTCAAGCTGCACGATGCAATTGAGACTGTGGTCGCCAACGCAGATATTCTCATCAAGCATGAAGACTTTGTGGCCGCCATGGCGGCGCTCTCCAAATTGCGCGAACCGGTGGATGCATTCTTTGACAAGGTGACAGTGAATGCGCCCGAGCCGGAGATTCGCCGTAATCGATTGTTGTTGCTGTCCGAAATCACCGGCGCGCTGGATACAGTTGCTGATTTCTCTAAATTAGAAGGCTAAACCTCATGTCGTCCCAAGAAAAAAAGTGGGTTTACAGTTTCGGCGCCGGTCACTCGGAAGGCCATGCAGACATGAAAAACTTGCTTGGCGGAAAAGGGGCCAATTTGGCCGAGATGAGTAATCTTGGTTTGCCGGTTCCACCTGGTTTCACCATCACGACGGAATTGTGCACGGAGTTTTATAATAACGATCGACAGTATCCGGACAATTTGGATGCTCAAACCGTTGCTGCTCTTAAAAGCATCGCTGAAACTGTTGGAGCCGAGTTCGGTAATCCGGAAAAACCGCTTTTGGTTTCCGTGCGCTCCGGCGCGCGCGCATCCATGCCCGGTATGATGGATACAGTTCTGAACCTTGGCCTGAATGATGAAACCGTACAAGGGCTTGCGGCTCTCGCAGATGATGAGCGATTTGCTTATGATTCATATCGCCGCTTTGTTCAGATGTATTCGGATGTGGTGCTCGGTGTCGACCATGAACACTTTGAAGAGATCCTTGAGGAATTCAAAGAGACTCACGATTACACCCTTGATACGGATCTCACCGCCGATGATTGGAAACACGTTTTGGCGTCGTACAAATCAATGGTTTCCGAGGAATTGGGTAAGCCGTTTCCTCAAGATGTTCATGAGCAATTGTGGGGCGCCATCGGTGCTGTCTTCGGCTCATGGCGCAATGCACGGGCAGAAACCTATCGTCGTTTGCACAATATCCCGGAAAGTTGGGGAACGGCCGTCAACGTTCAGGCGATGGTCTTCGGAAATATGGGAGATACCAGTGCAACGGGCGTGGCCTTTACGCGTAATCCTTCAACCGGTGAAAAGTCATTTTATGGAGAATATCTGATCAACGCCCAAGGCGAAGACGTTGTCGCCGGTATTCGCACACCGCAATCGCTGACGGTCAAGGCGAAAGAAGAGTCGGGAAGCTCTCAACCAGCCATGGAAGAAGTGATGCCGGAGGTGTTCGGGCAATTGGTCGATGTCTATCAAAAACTCGAAGCCCACTATCGCGACATGCAGGACATTGAGTTTACAGTGCAGCAGGGCAAACTTTGGATGTTGCAGACGCGGTCCGGGAAACGAACTGCGAAGGCGGCTTTGAAGATTGCCGTCGATATGGTGGCAGAAGGCCTGATTACCGAAAGAGAGGCTGTGTTGCGTGTTGAACCCGCAGCTCTGGATCAATTGCTGCATCCGTCTCTTGATCCCAATGCGGAGCGCAACGTGATCGCCAAAGGTCTGCCAGCATCTCCGGGTGCGGCCAGCGGCAGAGTTGTTTTCACGGCCGATGAGGCTGAGGCCAGTGCCAATAACGGCGAAAAGGTCATTCTTGTCCGGGTCGAGACCAGCCCTGAAGATATTCACGGCATGCATGCCGCTCAAGCCATCTTGACGGCCCGCGGGGGCATGACCAGCCATGCGGCGGTGGTTGCACGCGGTATGGGACGGCCTTGCGTTTCGGGTGCCGGCGGCATTCGTATCGATGCAAAGTCCGAAACCTTTTCGGTTGCAGGCCGGGAAGTAAAAAAAGACGACACAATCACGGTCGACGGCACCACCGGTGAAGTGATGATCGGTGAGGTCCCGACGATTCAGCCAAACCTTTCCGGTGACTTTGGCCGTCTAATGGCATGGGCCGACGACTCTCGCGGTCTAAAAGTGCGTACAAATGCGGAGACACCGGATGATGTGCAGGTGGCGCGCGATTTCGGCGCCGAAGGCATCGGACTGTGCAGAACGGAACATATGTTCTTTGATGCGGAACGCATCATAGCTGTCCGAGAAATGATTTTGGCGGACAACAAGCAAGATCGTGTTGCGGCGCTGACAAAGATCCTTCCCATGCAGCGGGATGATTTTAAGAAGATATTTGAAATTATGCGCGGTCTTCCGGTGACAATCCGGTTGCTGGACCCGCCGCTGCATGAATTCCTTCCCAAGACAGAGGAAGAAATTGCCGAGGTTGCCAAGGACTCAGGCATGGATCCTGAAAAATTGCGCCGCCGCACGCACGAATTGGAAGAGTTCAACCCGATGTTGGGGCATCGGGGATGCCGACTCGGGATCACGTATCCGGAAATTTACGAAATGCAGGCCCGTGCCATCATGGAAGCCGCGATCGAAGTTGCAGAGCAATCCGGCGAAGCGCCGTTGCCTGAAATTATGATTCCGCTTGTTGCGACGTCCCGCGAGTTGGAAATATTGAAGGAGCGAGTCGACGCCATCGCTCAAGAAGTGTTGTCCGGGTCAGGCAAGAAAATCGATTATCTTGTCGGAACCATGATTGAATTGCCGCGGGCTGCCTTGCAGGCCGCGGAGATTGCTCAATCGGCTGAGTTCTTCAGTTTTGGCACCAATGACCTTACACAAACCACCTTTGGCATTAGCCGTGATGACTCTGCCGGGTTTGTTGATGCCTATGTTCAACAGGGGATTTTTGAACAAGATCCTTTTGTGTCATTGGATCAAGACGGTGTCGGTGAGCTTGTGAAGCTGGGGGCCGAGCGCGGTAAAACAACCCGTCCGGAGATTAAACTCGGTATTTGCGGTGAGCATGGCGGGGATCCGGCCTCCGTCGAATTTTGTCACGATATTGGTTTGAATTATGTTTCGTGTTCGCCTTATCGCGTTCCCATTGCTCGGCTGGCGGCCGCGCAGGCGGCTCTGAAGGCCGATAACGGTTAACAAAGGAGTGGGGCCCATATGGCAACCCCCTCATTGGCAGACCTTCAAACGGGCAGCAAGGTATCACTGGCTGCGGCTTTCGCCGCAGTGGAAGTCGATACACATTCAGAAGAAACTCTCGCTTTGCTCACGCAGACTTGGGGTTCGGCTAGGGCACAGGTGATCGGCGTTACGGGCCCGCCTGGTGTGGGTAAATCCACACTGATTGGCCGTCTGATCAAAGCATACAGAAGTGATCACAAGACTGTTGGCGTGATTGCCGTTGATCCGTCGTCGCGGCTGAGCGGTGGAGCATTGCTCGGAGACAGGACCCGTATAGAGACGGATCCAGAGGACGAGGCTGTCTTCATCAGATCAATGGCTGCTCGTGATCAGCTTGGCGGTCTTGCCTTTTTAACACGTGCCGGCATCACCCTTATGCGCGCTGTATTCGATATTGTCATTGTCGAAACCGTTGGCGTGGGGCAATCGGAAACGGATATTGCAGACTATGCGGACACGATTGTTTTCTGCGTTCAGCCTGGATCCGGCGATGCTCTGCAGTTTATGAAAGCCGGAATTGCCGAAGTGCCTCATATTGCCGTGGTGACGAAAAGCGATCTTGGAAAGTCAGCATCGAAGGCACAAACCGACGTGGCGGGGGCGCTCAGCCTCGCATCTGATGAGTCTGACGGATGGGTTGTCCCTGTACTGATGACCTCGAGCCAAAGTGACGAGTCTATCCGGAGTTTAATGAACCGCATTGAAGATCATTGGCAGTGGCTGGCACAAGGCGATCGGCTGAACCAGCGCCGGAGGATGCAGGCGCAACATTGGGTGAGGCGAGCCATACTGGATCGATTCGGCCGGGAAGGGGTCCGGCAAGCCGGTGCGGGTTTGACTCTCAAACCTGGCGAATCTCCCTTTGAACGGGAGTTGATCCTGGAAAAGGCACTAAACCGGACGGCAAATTAACCAAATTCGCCTTTTCGGTGCGTCTTCTGTTGCCCCGGCGCGACAGTCTTATCCGTTAATAAGTCATTCACCATGAGTCTCGTTTGACGGGCAAACTGGCGCAATGGTATGACTCTGTTACATGGTTTTGTATTTTGTAAGTTAAGTAAATACTGTAGTTATGTGTTCGATTTTGTGCCAGAGGTTTCATTGAGGCACAGAATTTCGCCTAAGAGGCGAATGCTACGGTTAACGGGTCATTGAAAATCCAAACTAAATTGGATTGGCGTATGGCCCGAGACTCGCAAGTGAGCTGGCAGAGTTTGTCAGCAAGAAAGACCGATTGAAATGACGGAACAGTTGAACAGGAGCGAAATCGGAAAAGCCCAGGCCTTCGGCGTGGTTTTGACTGCCTTTGCGTGTGTCTGCCTCATCGTGTCTGTGTTTCATACGTTCTCCGCGCGCAGCGCGCCGACATCTCCTGTCGAAACTCTGGCACTTGACTCGATCGGTGTTCCGGTTTCCGTGGCTATGCCGCTGCAACATCCATTGCGTCAAGGTAATCTGTCCTCTGACTTTCTGATCAAAGACACATTGGTTGGCTGGAAGAACGTCAATGGTTTCAGTCGCGATCGCCGGTCCCATTGGTCAGATTCGGTTATCTATCAGGCCGAGCTCCAATGTTTAGCGGAAGCGATCTATTTTGAAGCCCGCAGTGAGGGCTATTCGGGGCAGTTGGCGGTTGCTCAAGTTGTTCTTAACCGGGTTGAGAACGGCTTTTATCCGGACTCGGTTTGTGGGGTTGTCTATCAAGGCCCGCTGGACGGAAAGGGTGGCTGTCAGTTCACGTTCACTTGTGACGGCGCCATGGAGCAACAGTTGCAGGCGCGCCTTTGGAACGACGCAGAGAGAGTTGCAGAAATCGCCATGATGGGCGCGGGGTCGGATTTAACCCGAAGCGCTACACATTATCATGCGGACTACGTGAATCCGTTTTGGGCTGCGAACCTGACCAAGACCATTAAGATTGGTACGCATATCTTCTACCGCAAGAGCAGTTAAGTCGCGCCCTAAAGCTTCAGGACAGATAGTCTAAGCCAATATCGAGGCATGGCGCGCTGTGCGTCAGCCATCCGATTGAAATAAGATCCACGCCCGTTGCCGCAATCGCCTGCACTGTGTCCAGTGTGATACCGCCTGATGCTTCCGCGACTGCACGGCCATCAATCATAGTAACGGCGCGGCGAAGTTCAGCAGGGCTCATATTGTCGAGCAAAACGGCGTCAATCGGATAAGCGAGAGCCTTTTCCAATTGCTCTAAGGAATCCACTTCGACTTCAAATGTCTTTCCATCCGTGTTGCCGTCAAGACCCGCCTGAATCGCGGCCTCAATACCTCCAGCCATGGCGATGTGATTGTCTTTGATGAGAATCGCATCATAGAGCCCAAAGCGGTGATTGCGTCCGCCGCCGGCGCGAACGGCGTATTTTTCAAACATGCGCATGCCGGGCGTGGTTTTCCGGGTGCAGCAGATCTGCGCCTTATGTCCGTCAACCGCGTCGACAAACGCCGCCGTCGCTGTTGCGATACCTGATAGATGACCGACAAAGTTCAACGCGACGCGTTCGGCCGTCAGAATGGCGCGGGCCGGACCACTGATTTCAGCGATGACGTCGTTTGGCTCGACGCGCGATCCGTCGGGCGTCCGGACGTCGAATTTGAGGTTTGAATCAATCGATAAGAAGGCCTCACGAGCAAGATCGAGTCCTGCGACAACGCCGGGCTGTCTTGCGACGATTTGCACGTGGGAATTGGTTTCTCCGGGCACGGTGAACTGCGTTGTGATATCGCCCGCAGCCCCCAGGTCTTCGTCAAGCGCTGCCTTCACCGCAGACTTGACTAAGCCCTCCGGAAGAGAGGATTGGGGTGTCATGCATTCAGTCCCCTCATGCGTCAGTGCGCGGATTAAGCGACGGCGACCAACTCGACCTCTGCCGGAGGTTGCTTGGTTTTGAACTTCGGACCGGACATCTTCCGCGGCGGAAGATCCACCATCTTCTGAACGGCTTCGCGCGCGCGCGCGGCCACATCTGGATCGACCTCAACCTCGTGAGTCATGGTTTGCAAGCTGTGCAAAATATTCTGCAGAGAAATCCGCTTCATATGTGGGCACATATTGCAGGGACGAATAAACTCCACATCCGGATGTTCCACGGCCACATTGTCGCTCATGGAGCATTCGGTCACCAACACCACTTGGTTTGGTTTGTGATCATCCACATAATTGATCATGTCAGATGTGGACCCGGCGAAATCGGCTTCAGCCATCACATCCGGCGGACATTCCGGATGTGCCAGGATCACGACACCCGGATTGGCTTCGCGCAATTCCTCCAGGTCTTCGACCTGAAACTGCTCATGGACTTCGCAGCGGCCTTTCCAAGCGATAATCTCAACATCCGTCATGGTGGCGACGTTTTTCGCCAAATACTCGTCTGGTGCCATGATCACGCGATCGACACCTAAGGATTCGACAACTTGGACCGCGTTTGAAGACGTGCAGCAGATATCGCTCTCCGCCTTCACCTCAGCGGAGGTGTTCACGTAAGTAACCACAGGCACGCCGGGGTATTTCTGCCTCATCAACTTGACATCCTCGGCTGTGATTGAGGCTGCCAGAGAGCATCCCGCGCGTGTGTCTGGGATCAAAACAGTCTTATTGGGGCTCAAGATCTTCGATGTCTCGGCCATGAAATGCACACCCGCCTGGACAATAACCTCAGCATCGGTTTTTGCAGCCTCTTTGGCGAGTTGCAATGAATCTCCGGTGAAATCGGCGACGCAGTTGAAAATTTCCGGCGTCATGTAGTTGTGGGCCAAAATAATGGCGCCTTTTTCTTTCTTCAGCTTCAGAATCGCATCCACATAAGGCGCATAGGTCGGCCATTCGATTTCCGGTACCACATGCGAGACACGCTCATAGAGATGGGCGGTTTTCTCCGCAATTTCAGGGGTATAGTCCAATTTTGCCGCTGTATCGTTGGTCATTCTATCCACCACTTATGCTCATTCTGAGTATATATAGGGTCACGAAAACACCCCTTCAAGGGTGTTGATGCAGATTATGCTAATTTTGAGCATTAGCGTCAAGAGAGATTCATCGAAGTGACACAAAAGTGAAGATTTCGAGGATTCGCGGATCTCTAGCCGCGTTTCGTGGTCCCGACCCGCAGACCGGAGGCGGGCCTTTCCGTCAGGACCTCGCGGCGAAAGCGGAATTCCTCTGCTGGGCGACCACCGGTCCGTGTACTGATTTTTCCGGTGCGTTCCACCAATCCTTCTTTCTCAACCAATCGCCGAAAATTCTGTTTGTGCAGGCGAATACCTGAAATGGCTTCGACAGTCTGCTGGAGTTGTAGAAGGGTGAAACTGTCAGACATCAACTCGAACACGACCGGGCGGTACTTGAGTTTGGCCCGCAGACGGCTCATTCCGGTTGCAAGGATGCGCCGGTGATCTGACATCATGGATTCGCCGATCAGAGAGTCGTCATGAGGTTCCTTCTTACGATCGATATACGCCTCTGCCACAAGCGATGCTTCGTACAGAAGTTCATATCTTTCCAGAACTTTTTCTTCGTCCCACACGCGTCCGTCAAAACCAAAACAAGAGCTTGCACGATCCCAGCGCTGAGCCCGTTGTCCAACTTCGGTCGCTTGATTGGCCCACTTCTTTAATCCGGGTTTGATCTTGCGTTCCAAGAGAGCCGGTTCGTCGTCGCGCCAATCTTCCCAGGGGAAATAATTATACCAATTGCGCCAAGCACTGTCCGGCGCATTCAGTTTCGAGGCCTGACGTGTCAGCGCCAGATACCCAACGGAAATCAAACGCAATTCACTCAAAGCCGCACCTTCATCGCGGCCTCGATCTCCGAATGTATATAATTGCTCCACATAGCCTAGATCGAGATAGGTTTGCTCCTCCACCCAAGTGCGCAAGCCGATTTCCATGGTCCGATGGCGCTCCGGTTCATAGGGGCCAAACGGCAAGGCTGAGAGCTGGGACCTGGACGGATCGGTACCGCTTGAGCGTTTGACCTCCAGGACATATGGCGTCTCGTCTTGCACGCTGACGATCACCGCATTCAGCCCAATCAAAACGCCCTGTTGGGGAATTGATTGCGCACTCATTGCCTTTTGCTCATTTGGTTTGTTTTCGGTCACGTCCGGCTCTCGCGTCCTGGCATGAGCCTCATAACTTGGGGGACAGATCAAGGCAAGCTTTGACGGTTGCGACGGCTTAGAGCAGGTCCGCCTCGGCCGCGAGATTCTTATATTTTCTCAAGAATCTTCTCTCGGCCTCTGCGGTGGTTAAAGGTTTGATGACAATGGACGCTATGCCGCGCGGCCGTCCAAAGAACTTGCGCGCCTCGTCCTCCGAGAAGCCGGCGAGCTGTACGGCCTCGAAGAAGGCACTAGCCCGGTCCGCGCGCTTGATCACCTGTTCCACATGTGCCGGAAGATGCCCGGGCAAGCCGAAACGCAAGTGAATGGCCGATTCCAGACGCTGCTCGAAGCTCTTATAGTCCAAACCCACCGCCGCTTTAAACGGGCTGATCAAATCGCCGATGACATATTCAGGTGCATCATGCAGCAGGGCCGCAAGGCGCCAACGGGCCGGCCAACTCGGTTTGAGTGAGTCGCAAATATCCGTCACCAACAGAGAATGTTGCGCCACACTGTAGGGCAAGTTGCCCGATGTTTGACCGTTCCACCGCGCCAGGCGTGCCAGGCCGTGTGCAATGTCTTCGACCTCAACATCGACCGGGGAGGGGTCGAGCAAATCAAGGCGACGTCCGCTCAGCATTCGTTGCCACGCGCGACTGTCGCGGTTCGATTTTGATGGACGGTGAGATCGTGGCATCAGCGCAGGTCTTTGTGGCGGAAGCAATCGACCATATGGTCATTGACCATTCCAACAGCTTGCATAAAGGCGTAGCAAATCGTTGGACCGCAAAACTTAAAGCCGCGTTGCTTTAGCTCTTTCGACATGGCTTTGCTTTCGCTGGTGGATGTCGGGACCTGCTTCATACTCTTCCAGTTGTTCTGAATCGGGCTCCCGTCCACGAAACGCCATAGAAACTCTGAAAAGCCTCCATCTTGTTCCATGATGTCCAGATAGGCTCGTGCATTGCCGATGGTGGCTTCAATCTTGCCGCGATGACGAACGATGCCGTCATTCTTGAGAAGCTGGTTTACTTTTCGGGCGTTGTATTTGGCTATCTGTTCCGGATCAAATCCATCAAGCGCCTCACGAAAATGATCTCGTTTACGCAGGATGGTGATCCACGCCAGCCCGGCTTGGAAACCATCGAGAGTGAGTTTTTCGAACAGGGCGCGGTCATCCCATTCAGGCACACCCCATTCGTCGTCGTGATAGGCAACATATTGGGGATCGTCGCCGGGCCATTGACAACGTTTGGTCATTCGATCTCTACCCATTCGGGCACATCTATAGATATTGCATTGTCGTTTGCTTTGATCGTATCCCCACTATCTTTTGCTTTTTGCCAACGATCCAAGCGAATGCTCGCAAGCGCACGTGTTTCTGCGCCGCTTAAGACGGAGCCGATTTCCATATCACCGGCGGTGATCGTAGTGCCGGGTGGTTCGGCTTGACCATTGAAGTTGACCGGCAAGATTCGGCGGCGGACAGACCCGCGCCGTTTGGTTCGTGATGTGGTCTCTTGACCGATATAGCATCCCTTTTGATGATCAACGCCATCCATTTCGTCAAAGTTGCTTTCAAGAAGAAAAGCTTTTTCCGGGATGATGTCCACACCGCCTTCCGGTACACCGAGGGCCAAGCGATGGAGCGTGAATGAGTCGCTCCCCAAAACTTCAAGGCCCCAGTTTTTGATCGTTTTTTCCGCGTGACCCCGCTCCAAAATGAGGCGTGCGCCCATGGTCTGCAGCCTTGGATCCAAATAGGCCAGACCATTCGAAACCGTCCAAGTCGCTCCGCGCGTTTCAATGCCGGACGGCTTCAATGCATCCGGCAGGCTGCCGATTGCCGCGGCGACTTGATAGTCGCTGCTCTTATCTTCGATCGTTACGTCGGCCCGAAGTTTATACAGCTTCAATTTTTTGAGTAGGTCTGCGATCGCCTCGGTTCTGGTTTCAACCAGAAATGAATCGTTCCATCGGCTGATGAAAAAGTCGAAGAGAAACTTGCCCTGAGGTGTCAGCAAGGCTGCATAAATCGTCTGCTCGGACGTCACCTTCCGCATATCGTTTGAAATCAGCCCCTGCAGGAAGTCGAATGCCTCCGGTCCGGAAATCTCAATAACGCCGCGATCTTCCAAAAAAACGATGCCGGATATTGGCTGTGTCATGGACTTGTCCTTTGTGCGCAACTTAAGCGTCCAAGATCTAGGGTGGTCCGGCTATACTTGCAAGGCCTTGTTGGTTGCGACCGGTGTGCGACAGTTCTATAAGCTTTGAAAACAACGGGACTGAACATTGCGCATTCTTTTTGTCACATCAACCCGTATCGGCGATGCGGTCTTGTCGTCTGGACTGATCGCGCACTTGATCGCTGAGCACCCCAATGCACGCATAACCGTTGCCTGTGGCCCAATTCCGGCCGATTTGTTTCGCGATGTTCCGGGTCTGGACTCGGTGCATATCATGGAAAAGACCGGCGGTGGCGGACATTGGTTGAAATTGTGGTTGGCCAGTGTCGGGACGTTTTGGGATCTGGTGGTCGATCTGAGATCCTCAGCCATATCGTGGCTCGTTCCGTCGAAGAAGCGATTTGTCTATCGCAAATCCGATGATCATCGCGTTGTCTCTGCCGGGCAATTGCTGAACTTGAATAAGCCTCCTGCGCCTAAGATTTTTGCCGGACCGGAAGTGCGCGCGCATGCAAAAGAGCTGGTGGGACAAGGACCTGTATTGGCGATCGGTCCGACGGCCAACTGGATCGGCAAGGCTTGGCCGGTCGATCGTTTTCAGCAGCTTGTCAAACGGCTGACTTCGCCCGGCGCGATCTTGGACGGGGCAAAGGTCCTGATCCTCGGAGCACCACATGAGAGAGGTATGGTCGGAGATCTGTTAGACTCCATTCCAGCCGATAAATTGATCGATCTGGTGGGCCGTGCAGATCTTTTGACAGTCTACACATGTTTGGAGCGCAGCAGCTTTTACGTCGGCAATGATTCCGGACTCATGCATATGGCGGCGGCAGCGGGCATTCCCACGTTAGGCCTTTTTGGGCCCAGCAACGAAAAACACTATGGGCCATGGGGGGCTTTGGCGCGCTCAGTTCGCGGACCGCTCAGCTTCGAAGAAATGACGCGCGGTGATTTTCAGTTTGACGGCGAGGAATGCCACATGCAGGGTTTAGACATCGACACGGTATGCGCTGCCGCGGAAGCGTTATGGCGTGAAAGCCGATTGAAAGCGACTGGAGAGTGACTTGGCTGAGACCTTCGATCTGATTTTAAAAAATGGAACTCTGGTGAATCACGACGGACGCATCGCGGCCGATATCGGTGTCCGAGACGAACGCATTGCGGCGATTGGTGATCTTTCGGAGGCCAGCGGTGGTGAAGTCATTGATCTTAACGGTCTGCATATTCTGCCGGGTGTGATCGACACGCAGGTTCATTTTCGCGAACCCGGGATGGAATGGAAAGAAGACTTAGAAACGGGCAGCGAATGTGCCGTTCTGGGCGGCGTGACCGGTGTTTTCGAAATGCCCAACACCAAACCGACTACGACGGATAATGCGGCACTTGCCGACAAAGTACAACGTGCCACCAATCGAATGCATTGCGACTTTGCATTTTACGTCGGTGCAAGTGAGCACAACGTCGATGACCTTGCTGAGTTGGAGCGCCAACCGGGTGCGTGCGGCGTGAAGGTTTTTATGGGCTCGTCGACCGGCTCTCTCTTGATGGCGGATGATGATGCTTTGCGTCAGGTTTTGAAAACGATTACGCGCAGAGCGGCATTTCATTCTGAGGATGAATTTCGGTTGCGGGACCGGCGACCATTGGCGGAGCTGGGCAACGTGCATACGCATCCAGTTTGGCGCGATGATGTCGCGGCCATACAATCGACGGAGCGGCTGATCCGTTTGTCTCAAGAAACGCGAAAGCGCGTGCATGTCTTGCATGTATCGACGGCCCAGGAGATGAAGATTCTGGCGGCCCATCGCGATCTGATGAGTGTCGAAACAACACCGCAACACCTGACTTTAGCCGCACCGGATTGTTACGATGACATAGGCACATTGGCACAGATGAATCCGCCGATCCGAGATGCGGCGCATCGGGAAGGAATTTGGTGGGGCGTGACCAACGGCATCGTTGATGTCTTGGGTTCGGATCACGCGCCGCACACATTGGAAGAAAAAGAAAAAACCTATCCCGCATCTCCGTCAGGCATGCCGGGTGTACAGACATTGGTGCCGATCATGCTCAACCATGTCAATCAGGGCCGGTTAACTTTAGAGCGGTTTGTCGATTTGATGTGTCATGGACCCAACAGACTGTTCGGATTGGCGGATAAGGGACGCCTTGCGGTTGGATATCATGCGGACTTCACGGTCGTGGACCTCCAAGTGTCGCGCGAAATTACGAATGACTGGAGTGCCAGTAAATCCGGTTGGACTCCATTTGCGGGACAAACGGTTACCGGTTGGCCGAAGGGCACAATCATCCGTGGACGGCGGGTGATGTGGGAGGATGAAATCATTGGTCCTGCCGGTGGCCAGGCCATGCGATTCCAAGAAACTTTATAGTTTATTGCAGTGTGACTTCTACGTCCGCATGCTGAAATTCGCGTGCGCTGATAATTCCGGTCGTCGCCATGCGGACTGAGTGAAGCGGCCCATCCAAGTTTTCTTGCCAAAAGCTCAGAAAGTTTTTCAGTACAGGGAACTTCGGAGCCAAGTCCAGTTCCTGCCAAATGTAGGATTGCAGAACCGAAGGGTGATCCGGCATATGATAAAGAATTTCTGCGGTCGTTAAACGATAACCGCGCATCAGCAAATCAAAGGACTGACTCTGCGACATACTTTTTCCTCACGCTTACAACATACTTCACATGCATCCGATTATAGAATCGAGTGTGTCAAAGAAATGTTAGGGTACGAAATCTTGAGCCAAAAGCTTGACTTCCAAAAAATGGGAGGTAAGCGGAAGATTCTGTTAGCACTCTATTTTTGAGAGTGCTAAATACGGCGACAGGTTAACGAAAATACACCAATAGACAGGCAAAACACTGATGACCGATACTTTTAAGGCGATCGTGCTGACACGTGAAGGCGAAGAAAAGGAGTCACCGCAAAAGGCGGAAATTAAGTCTCTATCAGAAGATGACTTGATGCCCGGTGATGTCTTGGTGGATGTCGAATATTCGACGCTGAACTACAAAGACGGACTGGCGGTGGTCGGCAACCCTCCCTTTATTGCTCGGTCGTGGCCCATGATTCCAGGCATCGACTTCGCAGGGACCGTATCGCAATCCGATCATTCTGATTTTCAAACCGGTGATCGTGTCGTTCTGAATGGGTATGGAGTTGGTGAAGGGCATTTCGGGGGCTTTGCCCAAAAAGCGCGCGTCAAGGGTGACTGGTTGGTGTCGACGCCCGGTGCGATCAGCAGTCAGCAAGCCATGGGGATTGGAACCGCCGGTTATACCGCCATGTTGTGTGTGCTTGAGTTGGAGAAATTGGGTCTCACGCCGGATCGTGGCCCAGTGCTTGTGACCGGCGCTGCCGGTGGTGTCGGCAGTGTGGGGATCGCGCTGCTCTCAAAACTTGGATATCACGTCATTGCATCGACGGGCCGCGCGAGTGAAGAGGCTTATTTGAAGGATCTTGGTGCTGCTGAAATCATCGACCGCGCTCAATTGTCGGAGAAGGGGCGGCCGCTCGGTAAGCAGCTTTGGGCCGGCGCTCTCGATACGGTGGGAGGTATGACCTTGGCGAATGTCCTTGCGGCAACACAATATGACGGCGTGGTGACAGCATGTGGTTTGGCAGGTGGCGCATCTCTGCCCGCAACGGTCATGCCTTTCATTATTCGGGATGTGACATTGAGCGGAATCGATTCCGTCATGGCGTCCCGGGAAAAGCGTTTGACCGCATGGAAGCGTCTGGCAACGGATCTGGACCTCGCCAAACTGGACTCCATGATCACGACCATTTCATTGGAAGACGTCTTTGAGGCTGCCGCGTCTATTCTGGAAGGCAAAGTGAGAGGCCGGACCGTTGTGGATCTAAGCGCTTAGGCGGCTTTTAGTTCAGAGCCTGAGTCATTCGGTTGATGAGGCCTTGTCCTTCAATGGCCAATCTTTTTGCCTCGTCTTTTGCATCACGGTTGCAGCGTGAGTGTTTGCGTTCTTGCCGTTTGTAGGCCGCATTGAACTCTTCGACCATTTTGTCTTCGAGGGCTATGCTCGGCTGTTCGATCTTGAGCAATGTTTGCATGCGCTCGCGCCAAATCTGTCTTTCGCTTCTTGAACATTTGCTGCGCAAATAGTGAATGCCACCCAGAACGTTTGAAAGCTGTAAAAGTTCCGCCTCACCGAACCGGCTTTGAGACATGGCAGGCGTACCGGGCAGGGCCACAAGCATCATGGCGCCTAACAACGCACATGTCGTTCTCTGTCTAACTCTCCGGTCTAAAATCCTCACGACCGATTCTCGCATTTATTCTGGTGCCGATTTTCGCTATCACTATTGGCATGGGAATGTGGACAAAAACAAGGCAAAGGGCTGGGTGATGCCGGATAGTCATGTGCCTCTTGAAATTTCCGGGCTGGATCATCTGGTTTTGCGCGTCCGGTCTCTGGAGAAAGCGCTGCACTTTTACCGCGATATCCTGGGATGCGCCGTCGAGCGTGAGTTGCCGGAACTTGGGCTAACCCAGCTGAGAGCGGGCACGGCGCTGATAGATATTGTGCCCGTTGACTCAGAGTTGGGCCGTATGGGCGGCGATGGGCCTCAGGCGGCACATAAAGATGGTGGCAGGAATGTCGATCATTTTGCCCTCAAGCTTGCCGCATTTGATGCCGAGTTGTTGACGGCTCATCTGGCGTCACATGGCGTTGTGGTTGGTGAGATTGCCCAACGCTATGGCGCTGACGGTTTCGGGCCATCGATCTATATCGAAGATCCCGACGGCAATATCGTCGAGTTGAAAGGCTAGAATTGAAGTCCGTAAGCGAACAAAATGATTCGTCGTTAAGGTCTTCTCATTGCGCCGGAAACTGCGCCACCAAGCGTTGAATATGAATGGCAGATGAACGGATTCAGGGCACCGTTTCTAAGCCATTGAAAGCCAACAAATTTTTTTATGGTATTTCTGATTTCTTGCGGCGCTTATATGAAGTACAAATATATGAGTGAATTGAATGCGTTTATTCGCCTTTCATCATTTACGAATTGTTAGACTCTCCTTGAGTTTATGTCTGATGAATTCCAAACTTTTCCAATCGGAGGATGCGTGCAAATGAAAAAGCTGGTCATAGCAATGATGGGGGCATCTTTGGCCTTGTCGGCCTGTACAACTTACGACCCCTATACTCGCGAGGAGAAAACATCTAAGGCGACGAAGGGTGCAATATTCGGTGCGCTGGGCGGCGCTGTCGTGGGTGCCTTAACGAATACCTCTAGCGGCAAGCAGGCTGCGCGCAATGCCATGATCGGTGCCGGAATCGGCGCGCTCGCCGGCGGCGGCGTAGGTCTTTACATGGACAAGCAAGAGGCAAAGCTTCGTGCCAGATTAGATGAAACAGGCGTCAGTGTGACCCGCGTCGGTGACAGCATTATTTTGAATATGCCGGGCAATGTCACGTTTGCGACAGACTCATCAAATATCAACAGCAGTTTCTACAACGTGTTGGATGACGTTGCTCTGGTGCTCAACGAGTTCGATCAGACCTTTGTCGGTGTTGACGGCCATACGGACAGCACAGGGTCCGATCAATACAATTTGGATCTATCAAATCGACGCGCCAGCAGTGTCGCCAGTTACCTAATCAGCGAGCAGGTAATGGGTCAGCGCCTCATTGTGAATGGCTTCGGCGAGAGCCGGCCGATTGCTGACAACGGTACACCTAGTGGTCGGGCGCAAAATCGCCGGGTTGAAATTCAGATTTCGCCGCTGACCTGATCGCGCGCGAAATAATCATTCGAAGAAAGCGGGCCGGCCATTCGTCGGCCCGTTTTTTGTGGGTGGTCTGATCGGCTTCACTCGTCCTTGGGAAGAAGCTGATATCCTTCTGGGTGTGCTTTGAGAAGAAAGGTGTCGAGCCCTTGACGCATGGCTCCGTCTTCTCCGGCGATCTCCGTAATAACCGTCACTTCGATCACGTCATTGCCGAGATTGCGTGCGGACTGAAACCGGAAGTCCGGTGCAAAAGGTTGCTTATAGGCCTCAAGCTCTTCAGACAAAGCTTCTTCAATGCCGGACTCAATGAAGAAACTCTCCTTTGTGAGATCCTGCCGATCAAAGACAGACTCACTAAGGTCGTAATAGGTTGCCAGCTCGGACCAGTTTTCCGATTTCAGCAAATCCGCCGTTGTGTTGACGGCGGCGGAGGGGGTTGGAAAATACCGATCGAATTGACCAGGCTGAGGGCCGTCAGACATAGGGCCGCGGCCGAGCATGGTCAGCGCGCCTGCAACGGCAACAAGGAACAGCAATGAGAAAAATACTCTCATACCCCAAAACCTGTCTACCCAACGACAGTCCCCCGAAATTGAGGCCCTTTTTAGCCCAAGAAGGTTAATTTCGCAAAAACCAATTGTTTCGAATTCCGCAAAAGCCCTGATAGAGGCTTGAAATCCGAAGCACCAAGAGGCTAAACCGGAGCCATGGTGAGAAAGCCAAGAGTCTCAATGGATTACTGGAGTTTAGGCAGCGGCGATGGACGGTTTAGCAGGTGAATTTGGCCAATTTTGGCAGTTGGTCATCGATGTTTGGCAGACCTCGGCCTTCGGAATCAATATCGGTCAACTCCTGACGGCCATAGGGATTCTCGTGATTTTCTGGGTCGTGCGCGGCCTCTTCGTGAGGTCCGTGATCGCGGTTCTGCACCGGTGGGTCGAAAAGACCTCAAACGACTTTGACGACAGAGTTTTGGTAGCCCTTCGCGAACCGCTGGCGCTGATCCCGATCATTCTGGGTCTGTTCTTGGCCATTGGGGTTCTGGAGCTTCAGGGGATTTATCTGACCGCGTCGGGTAATCTTGTGAAGTCGTTGATCGCCTTCACGATTTTCTGGGCTCTCTATCGCTCTGTCGAGCCGGTCGGGATGGCTTTGTCGAATCTCGGCCGGGCCGTGACCCGCACCATGCTGGAATGGCTGACCAGAGCCTTGCGCTGGCTTTTTGTTTTTCTCGGTACCGCCACGATCCTTGAGCTCTGGGGCATTGAGGTCGGACCCTTGCTGGCAGGCTTAGGCTTGTTCGGTGTTGCGGTCGCCTTGGGGGCGCAAGATTTGTTCCGCAATCTGATTGCGGGTCTTATGATTTTGATCGAGCAAAGGTTTCACGTCGGTGACTGGGTTAAGATTGACGGTGTGGTTGAAGGTACGGTGGAACGGATCAATTTTCGGTCGACCACAGTCCGCCGGTTCGACAAGGCGCCTGTCTTTGTGCCCAACACCGAATTCTCGGACGGTGTTGTCACCAATTTCAGCGCGATGACCCATCGCCGTATCTACTGGATGATCGGTCTTGAGTACCGGACGACAGTGGATCAATTGCGCAAGGTGCGCGATGAAATTGAGTCCTACGTTCTGACAAATGATGATTTTGCCAAGCCGCCTGAGGTTTCGACTTTTGTCCGTATCGATAAATTTAGCGACAGCTCAATCGACATCATGCTCTATTGTTTTACCCGCACGACCAATTGGGGCGAGTGGTTGGAGATCAAAGAGAGCCTGGCTTACAAGATCAAAGACATTGTCGAAGGAGCAGGCACTGGCTTTGCGTTTCCCAGTCAGTCTTTGTATGTGGAGAGCTTGCCCGACGGCACGCCCGATTTGTTTCCCATTCCTGAAAAGGCCGCGACACCAATCGCGTGACCATGTATAGTCACATCGGAGCGCGCGTTGGATATTGTAAAGAGTCATATCGCGAAACTGATCGTCCTTTGTATGATCGCTGCGATCCCTCAGTCAGCTGCGGCGGAGGAGGGGACTGATGGCCTGCGGTCTTTAAGCGAACAAGAGGTGCTCAACCTTTTGTCTGGGGCTACCCTCTACGGAAAGTATACGGATGACCGACCGGACTGGGCTGAGCAGACAGCCGTGACCGGTCAGCTTTTCGATGTCGCCGACGATTGGAAGGAAGTGGGCAGTTGGACGACGATTGCCGGTATGGCCTGCTATCGTTATGTCGACGGCGGGAACTTGTCCTGCTTTGACGTCTATGAATTGGACAGCGTGTATTACTTTTATTCCCCTGGTACGGACAACTTGGTTGCCTATACGATCCGCATTGATCGTCCACCGATGATGTAGGTCGGTTCAGGTTTTCTTTAACAGCCGTCTGCTCTGGTGAATGATGCGCCTTGTCTCGTGCCACTCAATCAAATGATCAATATCTTCAAGTTTAGCCCAACAGGTTTCACAAGCATCTCCTGAAGCGACCGCATCTCCCTCGACCCATTCGGCCGCAAAATCCACCAAGGTATAGTGATCAGTGACGTTACCCGCGTCATCGTCGAAAATTCCGTCGACAACATCGATCAAGCCCAACAGGTTGATTTCAACACCTGTTTCTTCCTTCACTTCTCGCGCCGCGCCTTGCTGGACGGTTTCGCCGAGCTCTTGTGCGCCTCCCGGAATGCTCCATTGGTTTTTTCTCGGGGGCTTGCCGCGTTTGATCAACAAAACTCTATCATGTTTCCAAACGACGACACCCAGCCCCACAACTGGGCGTTTCTTGGGAGCGTTTTGCATTCTGTTCACTGCCTTGTGATGGCCGTCACCGCCTTGTGACTGGCTCGTTATCTGAATTTCTAACATGCTGAATTGGGATCGAGAACATGAGAACGTTGTCACCATATTTCCAATTTCGGTTCATGCCACAGTGGTCTGTGTTTCTACTGGCCGGCATCACGGCGATTGTTGTTGCAGCAAATCCGACTGCTGCTGCCAAGGTGCCGAGGGATTGGAAGAAAGAATGGCCGCAAACGGATTTTACGCAATACAACGTGCCATTCGATGAAATCTTATCGGGCGGTGTCCCGAAAGACGGTATAAGATCCATTGACAATCCAAGATTTCGGCCGGCCGCTGAGATTGTTGATCTTGTGGGGACCGAGCCGGTTGTCACGTTGACCATTGACGGTCAGGCCAGAGCATATCCCATTCGCGTGCTCACCCGCCATGAGATTGTAAATGACGTGTTTGATGATGTGCCCGTCGCTGTCACATTTTGTCCTTTGTGCAACGCCGCTATAGCCTTTGATCGCCGATTGAATGACCGGGTTCTGGAGTTTGGTGTGAGCGGCAAGCTACGCAATTCCGATTTGGTTATGTATGACCGTGGCACGCAAAGTTGGTGGCAACAGTTTAGCGGTGAAGCAATCGTCGGAGAGTTGACCGGGGCCCAACTCAAATTCTTACCGGTGCGTTTGGAGTCTTGGGATCTGTTTAAACAGCGTTTCCCGGACGGGGAAGTTTTGGCCCCCGTTTCACCGCCGCTCAGTGCCTATGGTGAGAACCCTTATGTGAAATACGATACCAGCCGCCGGCCTTTTCTCTATGACGGCGATTTGCCCAAGGGTGTTCCGCCTATGACCCGTGTGGTTGTGATTGGAAACCAGGCCTGGTCTGTCGAAGCCTTGCGGAAATCCGGTGTGATTCAAACGGGAGAGCATCGCATCTTATGGACGGCGGGTCAGAACTCGGCGTTGGACACGCGCGAGATTTCACAAGGACGAGACGTCGGCAATATCGTCGTTCAAAAACAGACCGATGATGGTTGGATTGATGCCGTTCATGACGTGACGTTCGCCTTTGTTTTTCATGCGTTTCATCCGGAAGGAGTTTGGCACTTGTGATTTTTTTGCGCCTGGCTTGTCGCCCATCCCTCGCACCAGGCGCAAGGTAGCGACCGCGATCTTGACATTTTCGTTGTTCCCCCTTCAAAAGAGTCAGATGTGCGGTCGCTACTCCATCACTTCGCCTTTGCAGGCACTTGAAAACCTCTTCAGGTTTGAAGAGCCTGGTCTAAACCTTTTGCCCAACTACAATATTCCACCGACCCGAGCCGTTCCGATTGTTCGGGAGTTAGACGGCCGTCGGCGTCTTGGCTTTGTCCGTTGGGGGCTGGTGCCGTCCTGGTCCAAACAGATCGGAGACAAGCCGCTGATCAATGCCAGAGCGGAGACGATAGCCGACAAGCCGTCTTTCCGAGCATCATTCCGCCGCCGAAGGTGTTTGTTCCCGGCTGACGGCTTCTATGAGTGGCAAGCCAAAAAAGATGGACCCAAACAGCCATTCAATATTGTGTCCGCAGAGGGTGGCCCCTTTGCAATGGCCGGCATTTGGGATGATTGGATGGGTGCCGACGGAAGTGAGATGGAAAGCGCTGCCATTGTCACCACATCTGCAAACCAGACGCTGAGGCCCATTCATCACCGTATGCCCGTGATCTTGCAACCGGAACACTTTGACACTTGGCTTTCACCTTTTTCTGACCTGGCAGATATACACAGATTGATGAGTCCGGCGGAGGAGGATGTGTTGCGCGCGTATCCGATCAGCCGCCGGGTCAATGCAACGGCAAATGACGATCCGACGCTTTGGCAAGAAGTGACGAGTGCGGATGACGCTGAACCTCCGGATCCGCAGGGGCGTTTGTTCTGAGCTTGGGCGATCCTTTGATCTGTGATAACTCTCACCTCGCAATTAGGAAAGCGATCAGCATGAGTGACGAAACGGTGACTCAATTGGGACATCAAACCGAGCTTCCCACCTCGCCGGAGGAGGCGCATCTTGATGCCGTACCGAACCCGACATTGGATATGGACTACGTCATTCGTTTTACCTGTCCGGAATTCACGTCGATCTGTCCGGTTACGGGGCAGCCGGATTTTGCGCATTTGGTGATCGACTATGTGCCCGATCAACTGATCGTTGAGAGTAAATCTTTAAAACTCTATCTGGGCTCATTTCGAATGCATGGCGCATTTCATGAAGCCTGCACCACTATGATTGCGCAGCGGCTGATCCAGGAGCTCAATCCGAAATGGTTGCGTATCGGCGGATACTGGTATCCCCGCGGCGGCATTCCGATTGATATCTTTTTCCAGACAAATGAGCCCCCATCGGGCGTCTGGATCCCTGATCAGGGTGTGCCGCCTTATCGCGGCCGTGGTTAGGGCTTTTGCCAGGTCGATACGAGTGACGACAGAACCGGCCTTTTGCGCTCAACCGGCTCGCTCGATGCGGTTCCCAAATAGACAAATCCCGCAACGTGTTCATTTGATGTGAGGCCCAGTGCTGAATTGATCGTATGGTCATAGGCGTACCACTCGGTCAGCCATTGTGCGGCATACCCTAAGGCGCTCGCTGCGATCAGCATGTTTTGACAAACGGCACCGGCGGACAGGTGCTGCTCCCATAGAGGTATTTTGTGGTTTTCATGCCCATGGGAAATAACGGCCACAATGGTTGGCGCCCGCATAAACCGGTTTCGTTCAATGGCGACACGCGCTTCATTTGCGTCCGGTTCGTCCAATTGAAATTTCTCCGCAAGTATTGCGCCAAAATCTTGTCGGGCATCGCCGTCAAAAACAACAAAGCGCCAGGGCGCAAGTTTGCCGTGATCCGGAACCCGTGAACCGATGGTGAGAATAAGATCCAATTCGTCCCGGGAGGGACCGGGCTCCGAGAGGCTGTTGGCCACTGTAGAACGGCGGTGAAGCAAGAGCTCTATCGTGTCTTCAGAGGGACGGGCGGATGGGAGCGCGTCGCCGAATTGAGGCGATACGATTTTGCTGTTGGCCATTTTTCAATCCTGCTTCGGAGGTGTCTTCATAATAGGGACCTGGATTGTCATCGGATCAGATTTTTCAAAAGACAAAGACAGATCAATTTGCTCGCCGTCCTTAAAGTCCTTCTTTAATCCGAATATCATCAAATGGGCGCCGCCCGGCGCCATCACAAGACCTTCCTCGGCCGGAACGGCGGCCATATCCATTTTCTTCATGGATGCGATACCGTTCTCTTCGATCGTCGTGTGAATCTCGATCCGCGCGGCCATATCGGATTTTGCCGAAAGCAAAGTGTCGTCCGCGGTTCCGCCGTTGCCGATGGTCACATAGACAGCCGACATATCCCGCCCGGCAATAGGTTGCCGCATCCAACTGTTTGAAAGGAAGAGCTGTGGCCGTTTTGCATCTGTATCGGTTTCCTGCGGCTCGCTGCATCCCCACAGCGTTCCACCGATTAGAATTAGGACTGTGAATACTCGACTTATCTTCATTCTCAACTCACCTTAATCGTTGGGCTAAAGGGATATGGGGTTTTCTATGCTGTGACAAGCCAAGCCGGCTGCGGCATTTTATTTGCGTCAAAGGTTGACTTCCGCCTCCGGCTCGATAGAGATGAGCGCATTCCAAGGATCGAGTGAGGAGCCGACCCGTGAACAATTCTGAGACCATACGGATTGAAGACTATCTGCGTGGCATGTTTCAGCTGGAGTCGATCAAGGTCAAGATTGACGAAGGGTTCGGAGATTCCGCTCAGCTTCTCATCGGCGACACCCTTTTGGGGGTCATAACCAAGGACGATGAAGACGAGGATGTCTCGTACGATCTGTCCATGCCGGTACCCAGCTTTGATAAACAGCATTTGAGAACGACTTTTCGGGTCGACACGATCGAAACCCGAGGCCGCCCCAACAAAGATGATTCCGTTGAGGTCTATCTTGGGGATGAGTTTATCGGTGTTATTTTCAAAGACGAAGTCGATGGCCGCACGACGTTTATGTTCAACATGGCGATCCTCGACTTTGATCTGCCTGCTTAGTTGTTTTCCGGATTCCGACGCATCGACAATGTCAGAGCTTTAACGTTCCGGTCGATTTCTTTCCATTGTGCCAACCACGGGCGTTTGTAGATGTAGCTGAGACTGAGAGTCTCCGTTAGCCGCAGGTCTCTCCGGCAATGGGGGCTTGGGATGTGATCCTCTTGCCGGTAGCAGCGAATGACCACCGTTTCTCCATCTTGGTCATAGTCGACAAAAAGGTCTTCGTGGCGATAGCCTGAATTTTCGATAAACTCATAAACCGTCAATCCGTAAGGCCCTTGGCGGCCCTTCGGGTCTACCACCAGTTCAAGATAAATTTGATCTAAGCGCTCACTTTCTTCCAAAGCTGCGTCATAGGTGCTGACGGTAAAGTAGATGACAGGCGAGTCGGATTCATTGTTATCAAAGATCTCTTGTTTCGCCGTGGAGAAAGCTTCCAGATCCGGCAACAAGGCATACAAACTTACGGAATCTTTGACACCGGGCGTCCGGGCCCGGGGATATCGCGTCAAGTTGGTCGGCACCACTAAGTCGACGCCGCCGACAGTGATGTCAATGGGGAGCGCACTTGCGGACGGATCGGGCGTGTCTCCTCGCAGCTCGCTGATCGTCGGTCCGAAATAGTAATACACAAAACCGAAGCTGAGCAGCAGCGTCACACCGATAATGGTCAGTGGGAGAGTCCAGCTCGAATCTTGTTTTGCCTCGACACCAAAATCTTCGGAGATCATACGTTTTTTACGTTGCCTTGCCATTGCACCAACCCGCGTGAGTCAGAGCTATACTGGGTATTGAATGAAAAAGTCTAAATTTTGACCCCAAATGAAACACCGGCAGTCTATCAGCTCCATTTCACCGCGCAATGGCGTGGACGAGTAGGACTGACGATCGGCAACGGCTCGACAGGTTAATCGGCACGATCTGTGCGTTGAGATCTGAAAACAAAGAGGATCGATGAAATGCGTGCCGAAAAGACATCCATCCACTGCCTTATCGCACACCCGCAGGTGAAGCATATTTTGAACCGTCCAAGCCGCCTGCAACGCCTGCGATGGCGATTGTGGGGACTGATGGGAACAAGCCGCGCGGACGCCTCCATCCGGCACCGAGGTTAATTGCCATTTCTTTTGTAATTTGGCGGATTACCGGCCTTTTTGAGCATGCAACTCCAGATAGTTATGCGCCTGGCGCATATCTCATCTGTTGGCTTGGCAATTGTCCCTAAAAGACCGGTTTTGTATAAATGCATTGTTGCATCGCAACACGAGATTGACATGGCGATCCTCCTCCTCCCCTCTCCCCCCCGGGTCGTCATGGAAGAAGGCGCGGTTTTAAACCCGCGCCTTTTTAATTTTGGGGTTTTTTACATAATCGGGCAGCTTGGGATCGATGGGTTCCGGTTCAGGGTCGTCGTCAAGGGTTAGTCGTCGCCACCGAGACCGGAAGATTTGCCGGCCGACCAAGACCAGTAAGAGTCCGCTCGTCCAAATGATGAAGGCCAGCATGTTGCGCAATGCAAAGTCTTCGAAGGGTATTTGTGTGGGCAGATTGCTCAGGGATGTCCGACCGGTCAATTTGACAATACCGTAGGTCTGCGATTTCAAGACTTGTGACATGTCAAGCAGGGCGGCCAGGTCCTCCGGGGACCGAATATAGCCCATAAGCGGGACGGCGTATTCTGCCCCGACACGCTCTCTGAGTGTGTCGATGCCTTCGGAGACCGACGCCAGTTCCGTCACATCCATTCCCGATGTCTGCGTTTTCAAGGAGGCAAAAGTTGCGGATCGGTCAGCAATTCGCGTTGAAGTCAGTGCATTTTGCACGTCACCGAAATCTACGGTCTCCTCGACCAATTGCTTTATGTAAGCGGAAAAGTCGGCATGGAGCGTCTGAGACATATGTGCCGAATGGATCAAGTCGATACCCCTTTCGGGCGAAGCAATGGACCCGTCGGCAGGTTGAGACGACAAATTTGCGACGGCCAATCCCAAGGCAAATTGATCAAATGACTCTCCTGCAACAAGCTTGGATCCTTCCATAGCCAGAATTCGATAGATCTTGTCCGCCTGCGGACGAGTGTCTTGCTCGAATGCTGGTGATGGGTCCGACTGCGTTGCAACGGACAGCGCCTTAACGGTTTCCTCGCGAAGTGGAAGACGCGCGAAGAGCGCAATATCCCTGTACATCAAGGCCTCTTCATAGCTCTTGCGCGAAAGGGCTCGATCAATTTCCCTTTCAATATCAGATGAACTTGTGGATGCCCGAATATCGTGGCGCAACGCGCGGTCAGGCGTGATCGTCACGACGCCCTCGGACGAAATACCGGTCACCCCGGGTCCTAAGACGATCAGGCCTAAAATACCGGATCCCAACAGAATCGAGCTGATCAGCAGCCAGCGCATTGTTCAAAACCCCCACGCCCCAACATCACCTGCGCCCCATTATCCTGATAGGTCTTGCGCCATGTTTCAAGCTGGAAGGTGTGCGTTATTTACGCTATCGAGAGGCAATCGACGAAACAAGAGGTGAACAGGCTCAATGTCCTTATATGCGTTAGGAAAATTCCGACCCGAATTACCGGAAGACGGTTCCGCATGGGTTGCGCCCAGCGCGTCGCTGATCGGTCATGTGAAGCTGGAAGCTGGTGCAAGTGTTTGGTTCAACGCGGTTTTGCGTGGCGACAATGAGCTGATCCATCTGGGGCCCAATTCAAATGTTCAGGACGGATCCGTTCTGCACACGGATCCGGGGTTTCCGCTCTCCATTGGTTCATTTGTCACCGTCGGTCATATGACCATGTTGCACGGCTGTGTGATTGGTGATGGTTCGTTGATTGGGATGTCCAGTACGATCCTGAATGGCACGCGGGTGGGGCGGAATTGCCTGATCGGAGCCAATACGTTTTTGGCGCAAGGCAAGGATATACCCGACAATTCTCTGGTCATCGGAGCGCCCGGGAAGGTGGTCCGTGAGCTGACTGATGATGAGGTCAAGTCGTTGAAATTGTCCGCTGAAGTTTATATGCGTAATTCGTCCCGCTACCGAGATGAATTGGTCGAACTGACTTAGTCCCAGACTTTACGGATTTTGGAATCCGCCTCCGGACCGAGATTAAACCAAGCCAATTTGCTTTTCGATGTGTCGACGACCAAAAGGCTGTCGGCGTTTGCCATCAATGGGACCAATGCGTTCCGGATCGCGCCTGCAGTACGGTCCGACTTCACCAGCCAGCAAGATCTAGAGATGCGGCTTGACGGCCCTAGATTTCGAATGGCTTGAAACAAGTCGATATTTGAATCGGAGGCGATCTCCAGAAAAAGTGCAAAGTTGGTCGCTTGCGGTTCATTCGCAGCGGACTGATCTTTTCCCTCTTCAGCGCCTTGGCGATACTTCCGGCCAAAGATTTCACCAATCACCGGATCGGCAGATGCGCGATTCCAATTCGTGCTTCCCTGTTTCGCGATGCGCGAATGGGGCGCGAGCAAACCTTGTGTCGCCAAACTCTCCATTTCTTCACGTGTATATGGGCCGTAGACCGATCGTCCGATCTTCATTTCCCATCTATCGAGTTTGGGCGTTTCTGCTTTTGCGGTCGACGTCATGGAGCCCCTACACAAATGAACTGGTTCGAGCCCTTAACCTAGCTCAAAAGGATTTGCGTTTTGATTAACGACGATGGGGCGCGTCCTTCAGGCAAATGGCGCGTCGCCACCAGCCCTATGTTCGAACGGCAAGGGCAGGCACGCGCCTTTAGGAGCTGAACAATCCACCGCTTAGTTTACGGCGCGGTATATTGACGTTCAGAAACTCAATGCCAACGCCGGTTTCTGTATGTCTGACCACACGGCCTTCCATTTGACCGATTTCGATGATCTCTCCGATTGACGGGCGATCCGCCACTTGCAACAGCACGCCGCCCAGAGACATATCAATGATTTCACACCCGACTTGCGTTCCGTCGGCGCGCTTTAGGATCGCTTCCTTCATCAAGACCGAGCGTTGATGTTGGCGGTCATTTTGGTCGGCGACAAGCTGGCGATTGATCAACCAAGTCAGATTGTCTGCCGTCTTGTCGCGTTTTCCGTCCGACGTGGAGAATTCGACAGCGAAACCATGGTCCAAAATTCGGCGAACTTTGCCCTCATATCTGCCGAGGTCGTCGATGTAGAAGACCACCGTCGTCCCGAGGTCAGGCCTGGCATCGGTTGAAACCGCTATGCCGCCGGCGGAGATATCCAAAACCGTTCCCAAATATTCGGTCTGATCGTCCAGCATGAAACGGACGGAGATATCAAGTTGTACGCGGCGGTGCCGTCTTTGCTCCTGCCAAGACGAGGGTGACTGAGAGAGATTTTCGCCGTCTGCGTGAATGACGTCGTCAAGGAATGCCCGATTGGCGTTCTTTTCGTTCGACATGGTGTTCCGAGTCCACTTTTACGTTTGGTAAAGCGTAACTCGGAATTGTGAATAATGTGTTGTACGCACGTTTAAGTGCTCAACATCATTAACACTTGGTTAAGGATTTGAGTTTGCCACGATGAGCCGCAAGTCGGGCGTATCGACGCGCAATGGCCGCGGTGCGCCGTTGTTTGAGTTTGCGGGAACAGCCGGCGAGGCATCAAGCGTATCGCAGTCCAAAACCCACTGTTTCACGATCTTACGGCTTTTTAATGTACTTGGCGCTTTGAGAGGTTGTGCTGCCCCCATCAACCGCGTCACGCGCCCCATTTCATCGCAGAGGGGCAAAAGAAGAATTTCCGAGTCCAGAGTGAGGTGGTCGATAGATTCGCCCCGATAGGTGATCAATCCCGGCCGCACCTGATCCAAAAGATCGTTAATCAATGTTCTGATCCGCAGATGATCATCTCCCCGCCAAAGGGCCAAGAAGTTATGCGCCCGAAATTCGCGCCCATATCGTTCGCAGAAAGCCGTTCCCGCCAGTCGGAAGATGATGTGCTTTGTGTCAATTCGTTCCAATATGAACAGATTGGGCAAAAGAGACTTGATCTGCCGTGGCTCAATATCCCCTCGGCTCGGCGCCTGTCTCGTTTGTTTGAGGCCCATCCAATAGTAGAAGAGAGCCATGGTCTTTTCGTTGTACATCAGTTGCCCGCCCAATTGTAATCCGGTCGTACCGTCGCGTTCTTGCTCTGTCTCATCCGGAGACAGCCGGCCGAGACGGAGGACTGTTGGCTAGAAAAGAGCAGGTTTTGTGCCACACCCGTTACGGATGTAGGCGCATTGGGCGAGTGCCCGTACATAGAGAACCATCCGCCTACGGATGGAATTTGCGGGTGAGCGGCCGGACCGGATGGATGGACGATATTTGGCGAGACCGCAGACGTAAACTATCCTATAAGGAGAGTATGGCTTAATCTCAATCGGCCCAATATGGCGGTAAAGTGACTCAAGTTGACCAAATATGAATGATTTTCCCGATTCCCGGTTTCGAGATTTTCAGAGGCCGCCATCAGAACCCATTCTCAATCTGCCAAAGCCGGTATCAAACGCATTGATTGCCTTGATTGGGGTTCACATCATTACAATCCTGCTGCCGGGGCAACTCTACAATTGGGTCTTGCTTGTTTTTTCCGTCATTCCGGGACGGGTGACGCTGCTCTTTTTGAATGATTTCTCTTTGGGCGGTGCCCTTCAGGCCGGTATCGGGCTCATCGGGTATCAGTTTCTGCATTCAGGCTGGATGCATTTGCTCATGAACTGCGCTTGGCTCGCCGTTTTTGGAACCGCAGTCGCATACCGCTTCGGCGCCAGCCCGGCCGCCAGAACACGATTTTATGTATTTGCGCTCATATGCGGCGTGGCGGGCGCGCTCACGCATATTCTGATTTATTCTTCGTCGTTTGTGCCTTTGGTGGGAGCCTCTGCGGCGATTGCTGGTCTGATGGGAGCGGCCTTGCGCATCATGTTTGTCAGTCCGATGGCCTATTGGCGGGACGGTCAACCGCTCGCGGATATCGGCGACAAGCGCGTTCTTATCTTTGCCGGTGTCTACATTCTGCTCAATCTATTGACCGGTGTGTTTGGGTTTGGAGATGTTATGGGCGCCGGGCAAATTGCCTGGCAGGCCCATTTGGGGGGATTCTTTACCGGGCTGTTTTTGATCCAGTCGTTCTCTCGGGGTTAGAACTCGTCCTCAATAGGCGGGCTCTTCATAGATCCAGTCGCCCTTTAGAAGCAAACCTCGAATGGCCGCTTTGCCTTCACTGTCCACCGAGACGCCGATGCGGAATTCTTCCCGATTGTCACGCATCATATCTTCGATTTTTTTGCCGTCCCCTTCAGGGATGAAGTAGCTGTCAATGCCGTACCGAACAATCAGAGACTTGATCTTGCAGCTGGCGTCGTCGTCGAAACCACACAGATTGTCTTCATAAACAAGCCGTTCGATCGTGCCTTGAATGATCACTTGGTCACCGATCACCGATGGCCACTCACCGAAAGCGCTGGTGGCGCTCCAATAACCGTTTTGCTTTTCAAGGGCGACGAAGATTGTCTGCCAGCGCTCGAAAGTCATATCGCCTTCCAGCCGGGCCAACTCCAGCCGATTGATCTCATAATTGAGATCGACGTAATAGCCGCGAAACAGGGACCGGGGATCGACCGGTTCGGTTTTCAACAAGATAGGCGTGCCGTCATTGAGGATCGCAGCGCGATCCCACACCATGGAAAGTAGAACGCCCGTTTGCAAAAGAGCGATGAGGCCCAGTCTGGCAAAAATCATCACCGGTCTGCTCCTCCTGTTTCAAAAGCATAGGCTTCATCACTCTCAACATCGTTCGTGCTCCGCCGCCGGACAAATTCGAGCAAAAAGACCAATGCCACTAAGATGGCACCACCGATCCCGAAGAAAATGGACTGGTTCAACAAGGTGTCGACAAGTTCTCGGAAGTAAATGTAAAGCGTTTCGGCACCGAAGGCGACGAGGGCCAGATTGACGACAAATCTTTCGTTGTAGCGGGCACCTAAACTCAGGAACCAGACTGCAGCGACAATCATCAACGCGCTATAGATCCATTTGACGATGTCGGAGGCCACGGCACCGAAGTAAGGCAGCGCGATAATCGATGCGACCAAAAACACTTGCACCGCAACGTCGAGAAGATTGAATGCGTCGCGGCGCCAGTTCAAAAAGATGATCAGAAGTGTCAGCGCAGACAGAACAAAGACAATGGTTTGAGAGGAGACCTGCAAACTCTGGATCGTACCGTCTTCCGGAAAGGCTTGAAAGAAAGCAAAGGTCACGAGAAAGAGCAGCATGCCGTATCGGGCAAGGGCTTGACCATACCGGTAATCCATGGAGCTGGTAAGGCAGCCTTTCACCCAGACGAACAGCCAAAGCGATGCATATGCGGTGAGAATATCAATATCCTGCCAGCCAAAGCTCTCGGCAAGGTCAAAGGTGTTGAGGGCGAGCCAATAGACAAATGTCAAAAAGCTGAGATGAAAACCGGCGCGCCATTGGAAGAGATGTGACAACACACTGGCCGCCAGCCAAAAGATCAAAAACGGCCAATGAAAGGCAACGTCGAAGGCGGTTGATTCAAGTGTTGTCCAAATTGCTGCAAGAACAAAGCTCAAGCCCAAAACCGCTCGCGACGGTGTCAAAGCTGCGACGGCCAGAGCGCCCAACGCCCAGGCGAGGACGCCGTTCGGGTAGTGCGCACTGATGTGATACATCTGTGCGATCAGCATAATGTTTGCGCCGAACAAAAGGGCGCCGAGTAAGACCAATCCCTGGCCCATACCGTCCCGCCTTTGCTGGATCAAATACGCGCCTATGCCGTAGGCAATCCACATCAGTGCCAAGCCGGCAACGAGCAACGTGATACGAGGTATGGTTCCGTAATTTGCCGCCAAATAGGAAATCGCGGACGCGCCGAGAAACAGGCTGCCTAGAATGGCTAGGATCGCTTGAAGGGAGCCGCCTCTGTTGTTCAGTCCGGCAGATGCCAGAAGCGCGTCAACTTCATCGGCGTGGATCAGGCCGTCTTCCACCCAACGCGCCATGTCCCGCTTAAGCTGTCGTAAATAGAACGGGCTACGCATTTATCCCCCGTCTGCTCCCAGCTGTTTCACCATTAACGCTGTCTTTGGTCAAATTAAGGCATTCCCCTGTCCCAAAATGACTTATTCCAGCGCCGCCCCTTGCGCATGGCCACCATTGAAGGCATGATTTCCCCAATGGGGCTCGCCAAGCCTCTCATGCGCTTGAGGGCGATGCCCAAACGAAGCAAAATGTGCGCCAAGCGGCGCGCCAGCATCCGCGGCTGAGTTTCTCAGCCCGGAGGATTGCAAAGGAGATTGCGCATGAATGTGGAAGGTATTCTGAAAACAAAAGGCGCAGGCGTTGTCACCATCGAGCGGGGACAACAAGTTAACCATGTGGCCAAAGTGCTGACGGAAAAACGGATCGGCGCGGTGGTCGTGGTTGACGAGGCGGATCGGGTTTGTGGTGTTTTGTCGGAACGCGACATAGTTCGGGCGCTCGCCAATGAAGGGCCGTCGGCTTTGCATCAATCCGTGTCCGTCTTTATGACGCCGGATGTCATTACCTGCGGGCCAAGGGATTCCATGGATCAGCTGATGTCACTGATGACCGGTCGGCGCATTCGGCACTTGCCGGTGTTGGACAACGGAAAACTGATCGGCATCGTGTCGATCGGAGACGTCGTCAAATGGCGGATTGCCGAGACTGAATCGGAAGCCGCGTCGCTCAGGGAGTATATCGCGACGGGATAATCCGTTCAGATCAGAACGGACAGGTCAATCGTGGAGATGCCGTTTGAGGAATTGCTCAGCAACGTGCTGGCGAGCGATGCGGTTCCTTGCACACCGGCATTTTGCAGATCCATCTGCACCAAATATTGGTGAATAATGCGGTCCACATAGGCCTCATCGTCGAATTTTTCGAAATCGAACATTTTCTCAATGGTGCGGCCTTGCGTATCAATGTCGCCTTGTAGAATTTCCTGCGGCAGATTACGCGCGGCCAAAACAACGTCCCGTAGATTGGGGTCGGCCAGCAAGTCAAATGGGCCGTTGATATCGCCTTCGCTGGCCACTTTCTTGAAATGAATGGCACGGCGGATACCTGGTGACTCTTCGTCGAGGGCGACATCAACCGCCACATCGATCATTTTTTGCTCCAGCTTGTCCGTTGTGGAATTCAGTTGCGTGATGGTCAGGCCTAGATCAAGCCGAAGGTCCGCATGCATTTCCCGGTATCGCGGGTCGTTCATTTTGTTGACGAGACTGTTGATGTCATCATCGTCACTAAAGAGCACGCCTTTGATCAAACCGATTTTGTTGATCTCGGTTTCCAAACCATAGGCGGAGAGGGTGATCTCCAAGAGGCGATAATCTTTGAACAGATCTTCCGGTTCTTCGAGTTTCTGGATGCCTTCTTTCCAGTACTCGATATCGGCTTGAAGGCGAGCGTCCTTGGTCACGACTTCTTCTCTCTTCGGACGAATGACGTCCAAAGAATTGTACAAAGCCACCGAAGACAAAGAGCCGACCATCCTGCGCCTCAAAATTAGGGTATCCGCTGCCATGGTGAGGCAGGAGAGATAAGAAGCCTTTAAAGAAGATGGTTAACGGTGCGGTAAGAATCTTGCAGCACGCGACTGGCCTTAGCTCAGAATGTCGAGGGCGTGTTCGATTTGCGGGCGTGCCTCTTCAAAGGCGCTTTCGCCCAGCGTAATCAGCTCATCCGCTTTGTTGAAATCCAGCAAGCTGATGTGACCGACCCGGGGCGAGACCAACACATCCGGTGGATCGCCGGCCATGCGCGACCGGCCCAAACGGTCCATGACAATATTAAGAGCGCCCAACATGACCGAACCCACGCCCGGTGCTTTTGACCCTCGGCCGAACAATTGTTTGACAATCAGCTCCTTGGGATTGGTTTTGATGGCATCTGCCAGGGTTGAGGCAATGCCGTTGCCATTTCCATTCTCATCGTCTTCGAACGCATCTCCCTGGTCCAAATTGCCCTTGCCGAAAGGGTCCGTATGCAGACCAACCGCGATGACAATCCGTGCGCCGAACGCCCGGCAAACGGACACCGGCACCGGATTGACCAAAGCGCCGTCAATCAGCCAACGATCGTCGATCATGACCGGCGGGAAGACGCCGGGCAGGGCGTAGGAGGCCTGAATGCCGTCGATCAGACGTCCGTGCCTGATCCAAATCTCATGGGCCGTCGCCAGTTCCGCGGTGACCGCAATAAAACGCCGGTCCAATTCTTCGAAGGTGGTGTCGCCGAAATACTTGTCCATCAATTTTTTAAGACGGGCGCCGCCGATGAACCCGCTGCCGCCGAATGTGAGATCGAGATAGCTCAAGATGCGCCGCCCGGTCAGGCCGCGCGCCCAATGTTCCAGAACATCCAGATTGTCGGTGAGATAGGCACCGCCCACCAGCGCCCCCATGGATGTGCCGGCAATAATGTCCGGTTCGATTCCGGCCCGCATCATTGCACGCACCACGCCGATATGGGCCCAACCCCGCGCCACGCCGCCACCCAGCGCCAGACCGATCTTCGGTTTTTTCGGCCTTGCGGTATCTGACACTAAATTCATGCCTTCAGTCTGCCATGCATGTTTGGTCAAAAGTGGGCAACCGGGCAATTCCGGCCGGGAGACAAGAGTTTGAATGGCGAATGTTAACAAGTCGGTAACGATGACCAAAGGGGTTTGTCTTTGTCATGGCCTGTCGATAAGAAGACACATCATGGAGATTCATCGCGCCCCTTTTGTGATTGTCGCCCAAGCGCGCTCCGGCAGCACCATGTTGCGGCGGGCTTTGCATTCTCATGACGCAATTTGCTGTCACGGCGAGCTGTTCATGAAAAAGAAAGTGCAAGGCCATTCCATTTACGTTCCGGGATTGCATTGGACTGAAAAGCCGGATGCCTTGCTGGCACGTCGAGAGGGGGATTTTACGGATTTTGTGCAGTGCTTGATGTTTCCGCCACGGGCCGAATTGTCCGCCATCGGTTTTAAGGTCTTGGACGAACAGTTTTTCTTTCCGTCCAATGAGGTGCGCCTGACCAATCTCATCGCGTCTCATCCGCATATGACCTTGATCTTTCTTTACCGGCAGACGGCGCTTGAGCGTTACGTCTCCCGCCTAAACCGGCGCGGGAAATTTGATTCCAGCCGGACCCAAACTCTGTCGGCTGACGATTTTCGAACATTTGAGCATGACTCCATCGACCGCATGTCGCGGATTTACAAGCTGTTCCCGAGCCATCGCAAGATTGTCGTGTCTTACGAATCGTTGGCCGCGCATATTGAGCCCACAATCTCGTTTCTTTATGGCGTTTTAGGCGCCCAATTGGCGCCGGTGACCATTGAAGAAACGAAATCTGCGCCCAAAGACCTGCCTACATTGATCGAAAACTATGAGGAATTGTCGTCTCTTCCTATGCCGGTATTTGATCATGATACGGACGATGATCCGATGAGTGCGCTTGCGGCGCTGGATCCGTTGCCGTCATCGGAGCAGTTGCGCAAAGCTTATGAGCTGGGTCGCAGCTTCGTCATTTGATCGTTTTGTCTGCGTGTTACTCAGCACTTTGGATGGCGTGCAGGATCTTGCCCGCGCAAGCCGCCCGCAAACAATACACATTCAGGATGGCCAAATCCGCCCGGCCGATCGCCCCTTTGGCCATTTGATCTTCTGTAAGATAGGCCTTGCCCGTGACCGGTGCCGATCCTTCGATAATGCGGTAGTTGCGAATAATGGTGTAGGGCACGCCGGACGCCGTTAAATTGTCTTCGGCCTTTTCTTTGTCATCCAACACGGCGGCGAACATGCTGCGCATGCGATTGGGATAAGTTTCTCGGCTTTCGCCCACGCCGACGGAACTGTTGAGCACAATCCGTTCGACATTGGTGGCTTTGGCCCATTTTGTGATGTGTCGTTGGCTGTCTTCGTAAAAACTGTCGCTATTGTTGCCGCCTTGGGAGAGAGCATCAATCACGATACGGAAGGAATTTGATTTGAGTGCGGACTCTACATCGGCCTCGGTCAGAACGTCTCCGGTGACATAGGCAACATCAAGCCCGTCCAAGCGCTTCCGGTCGGAAGAGGGACGCGCAAACACGGTGACCTCTTGTTCGCCGGCATTGATCAACTGTTTGACGATCTCGGATCCCAGGCGGCCGGTGCCGCCAAACACCAAAACACCGTCGGCAAGAGAGGGGCCCAAGGCGCCGATCCAGGCCATAAGCCCAAAAAGGGCGGTTTTTATGTGTTTTTTCATCGCAATAGCCTCTCTTTCGGGGCGAAACACAGGTCTGTTACGCCAGCCCGTGACCTGTTGCCGCAAGCACAATTTGAGCGAAGCTGGCCTCTGGAAACCGCCAAATCTCCTGGATTTTCGCCCAAAAAACGTGTTATAGTTAACGAATTATTGACGTTTCGGCCAGGTCGGTTGGGGTCTTGGTCGTGTGATCAAACGGAAATGTGCCAAAAAAAGTTCAAAAATCGCACAATTTCCCTTTGACAGCGCATCGGGCCAGGCGTATACACCCCGTTCTCCGACGCACCCGGCGGGCCCTAGGTTGGCCGGATGGGCCGGTTTGTCGCGCGAGTTCAGCGTGACAGGCTCTTTGACATTGTAGATTGAGGAAGAGAAACGTGGGTGGCGATGTCCCTGGCGAACAAGGACTTTTGACCATTTACGTTTCAACAAATGATACCACGCATTTATTGGTGTGTTTTTCA